>Ga0302304_10000020_pt1 | contig 192838 bp, 186 predicted proteins | sample III_Palsa_E2_2_FD_198769 | JGI IMG/M metagenome (GOLD analysis project Ga0302304, IMG submission 198769) | Peat permafrost microbial communities from Stordalen Mire near Abisko, Sweden - III_Palsa_E2_2 | ecosystem: Environmental > Terrestrial > Soil > Palsa > Peat permafrost | place: Sweden...
TGTTTAATGAAAGGGACAACCTGCCTTTAAAAAGCCAAAATGATGATGGTACAAAATGGGAAGCAAAAAAAACACTTACAAAGCCAGGTTTTTACCAGGTTGTGATAGATGGCAAAAGTTCAGATTTGTACCAGGTGCAGGTTATTAATGACTTACCACCGGTTATACAAATTAAAACGCCAAAACAATATACCTATATTGATGCCGGTGAAAAGCCACAGGTAATTTTGGACGCAACTGTAACAGATGACTACGGCGTAAGCGGAACAGAAATTTATGCCACAATAGCCAAAGGCAGCGGAGAGGCAGTAAAGTTTAAGGAGCAAAAAATTGAGTTCCCTATATCATTTAGTCAAAATGAACGGAAATATAACCTCCAAAAAACAATTGACCTCCAGGCTTTGAATGTGGAACCGGGGGATGAGCTTTATTTTTATGTGCAGGCCCGTGACAACAACGCCCAGTTGAGCCGCACCGATGTTTATATAGTTTCTGTACAGGATACCGCGCAGTTGTTAAGTATGGACGGCATACTCTCAGGTACGGATATAAAACCTGAGTATTTTAGAAGTGAGCGCCAGATTATTTTAGATGCGGAAACGTTATTAAAAGAAAAAGACACCCTGCGCCAGGATAAGTTTAAAGACAGAAGCAATGAACTGGGGACCGACCAAAAATTATTGCGTTTACGTTACGGCAAGTTTTTAGGCGAAGAAGCTGAAGGAAATATTGAAGACCCAAGAGTGGCGGGGAATGATAAAGCCGTTGACCCGAAAGACTTTGGCAATGGCGCGAAAATATTGGATGAATATACCGATAAACATGATAATGCCGAAGATGCCCAGTTTTTTGACCCGAAAGTAAAAGAACAACTCAAAGCCACTCTGACAGAAATGTGGAAAGCTGAATTACAGCTTCGTTTATATCAACCTGCAGAAGCGTTGCCTTTTGCTTACAAAGCTTTACGCCTTTTAAAAGACCTGCAGCAAAAGTCACGATCTTTTGTAGCAAAAACGGCCTATAATCCATCTCCATTAAAAATGGAAAAAAGATTGAGCGGCGACTTAGATAAAATTATACAACCAACAGAACATCGTGAACTGAAAATAGTTGAAGACCGTTTTTCTTCATTAAAAAAGGCTGTCGGCATATTGGAACAATTATCTTACACAAATAATATAAGCGGCGCCGACCGACGGCTATTGCAGGAAGCCAATCAGCAACTCGGTGAAAAGGCAGCATTACAACCGGGTGCTTATTTGGGCGCTGCAAGCGCGATGAGACGCATAATAGCAGGTAATAAAAAAGGACTGTCTGCAAACATTGCAATAGTTGAAACTGCGATCCGGAAAATATTGCCGGCCAGCGAGGTGTTGCCTCAAAGCAGCTCCACGACTGCTGATATGGGCCTTTCCCAAAGTTATTTTTTAAACTTTAATCACTGATTTGCAAATGAATTGGACTTACCTGGTAATAGTCATTTGCGTAATTCTTGCTGTTTTTACAGTAGTAATGGAATATCGTCGTGTTAACAGGCAACGGTTGGGTCTCCGCATAACTGCATTGTTGATTGCCATAGCTTCCATCGGCGCTTTAACGTTGCCCGTTAGTTATTGGGGCGAAACAAAATTGGGTGCCAATGAAGCAGTTTTAGTAACGACAGGTTATAACAGAGATAGCTTGAATGAGTTTAAAACCGACACCTTGTTTACTACGGATTCTGTTATTAATGCACAAAATCCCAAAACGAGACTTATAACTATAGATCAGCTGCAAAACGTTGTGCCAGCTATTTCCCGATTGCATATTTTAGGTTTTGGCTTAACAGAGGATGAATTGAAACAACTGGACAGCATTCCCATAGTTTTCCACCAAGCCATCTATCCTTCCGGGATTACATCGATAAGCTGGACTGAAAAAATAAAGCAGGGGCAGCAGTGTGTAATTCAGGGCACCTTCAATAATTCAACACATAGTCAGGTAAAACTGGTTTTATCCGGATTAAATACAAATGTTGACTCTCTGCTTATTGGTCCCACAGTCAGCACCAGTTTTGAGTTGACCGATTTGCCCAAAATTGAAGGGAAAACAGTTGATCGTTTGCTGGTTATATTGGGCAAGGACACGATTGAAAATGAGAAAATCCCAATAGAGGTATCGCCAGTGAATCCCCTAAAAGTATTAGTTTTATCGGGGGCACCAAATTTTGAAAATAAATTTTTAAAAAATTGGCTTGTTGATAACGGGTTTGCGATAGCTGTTCGGTCGGCTATCAGCAAAAATAAGTTCAGTGCGGAGTTCATAAATATTGAACAGTTACCAATTAATCAACTGTCACCCCAGGTACTGAACAAGTTTGACGTCATAATCACCGATCTTTCTGTCTTAAAGGAGCTAAACAACGATGCAAATATTTCGGTTAAAAACCAGGTAGTTAAAAATTCAATGGGCTTAATAGTCAGGGTGGATACTGTATTCAAAACAACATCGTGGTTTCAGAACGGGATTACAATTTATAAGCCTACTTCCGCAGATCAACAAGGCAGTCCGTTGAATTTTCTGGGTGAAAAGAATGCTTCCAAAATATTGAGTAATGGACAACTATTTATCGGCAATAGCGATAATATGCAGGCTCTGGTTACTGACGGAAAGCACCGGGAACTTGCATGTACTGGTATTATGGGGACCGGTAAAATAGTATTGACCACAATAGGCGATAGCTATAGTTGGATGTTAGCGGGCAACAAAAACGATTATTCGGCTTTTTGGTCTTTGCTTGTCAGAAAAGCCGCTAAGCCTCATCCACAGTTGGAAAATTGGAAAACGGTTAATAATATACCAACCCTTAATGCGCCTGCTATTTTATCGGTTGAAACAGCTTCACCACCTGCAGCAATGCTTATTGATGACGTTAGCACAGCCCTCTTACAAAATATGGAGCTGCCATTTCAATGGCAAAATAGGTGGTGGCCTGTAAAAACCGGATGGCAACCAGTTAAACGCACACATGGCGCAATTGACTGGATATATGTTTATGAAACAACTGATTGGACCGCAATTAAGGCTATCAAACAAACAATCGATACAAAAAAATACGAAAGTGCCATAACATTGCATGGTGTAACAAAACAGATACATCAAAAAGCTAAAATTCCGACGCCAAAAATTTATTTTTATACATTATTGCTTTTTTGCTGTACTTTTTTGTGGTTTGAAGCGAAATTTAAGGCAAAGCAGACTACTAAAGGTTAATATTTTAAAGGTTTTAACATAAAAACAACACCAGGGAGGAAAAACACTTGAAACGAAGAGATTTCATTTACTTATCAGGCCTTGGGGCGGGGACATTAATGTTTCCCGGCTTATCAGCTTCAGGCAATCCTATTGATCCATCGCAGGCATTAGCGCCGATGGACGCAAAGGTTAACAAACTATTGGCAGATGTGGCGCTAAATACAGCAAAATCAAAAGGCGCCAGTTATGCCGATGTACGTATTGGGCGGTACTTTAACCAATTCATTATTACCCGCGAAAACAAGGTTTTAAACGTAGCCAATACCGAATCGTTCGGTGTTGGGATCAGGGTGATTGCCAATGGATGCTGGGGGTTTGCGGCAACGAACGATGTTACCCAGGCTGGCATGGTTAAAACTGCTGAAAAGGCGGTTGCGGTTGCAAAGGCAAATGCCAAAATTGGTGGGGCACCCGTAGAATTGGCACCGCAACAAGGCTATGGCGAAGTAAGTTGGAAGACGCCGATAGAAAAAAACGGGTTTGAGGTGCCGATAAAAGAAAAAGTAGACCTTTTATTATCTACAAATGGTATTGCTATGCAAGGCGGGGCCAACTTTGTAAATTCTAATTTGTTTTTGGTTAATGAGCAGAAGTACTTCGCATCTACAGATGGGTCATATATTGATCAGGACGTACACCGCATTTATCCCAGTTTTGTAGTTACTAAAATTGACCCGGGGGCTGGCGCGTTTGAAACCCGCCGTTCGTTAAGCTCGCCGGTAGGCATGGGGTACGAGTATTTGACCCCGCTTGATAGTGAAAAGGTAACCGGGGTAACCACACGCTATAAGAAAAGGTATGATATACTGGAAGATATTAAGGCCGCGACACAACAGGCCGGGCAAAAATTAACAGCCAAATCTGTTGAGCCTGGCAAATATGATATGGTGCTTGACCCAAGCCATCTGTGGCTTACCATTCATGAATCTGTTGGACACCCAACTGAGTTGGACCGCGTACTGGGATATGAAGCCAACTTTGCCGGGACAAGCTTTTTAACATTAGACAAATGGAAAGCCGGCAATTTTAATTTTGGCAGTCCGCAGGTAAATATTGTAGCAGATAAAACACAAATAGGGTCGCTTGGCGCCGTTGGTTATGACGACGAAGGGGTAAAATGTAAAAAATGGGACCTTATAAAGGATGGCATATTGGTAAACTACCAGGCCATACGCGACCAGGCCCATATTATTGGTTTAAAAGAATCGCAGGGCTGCTGTTATTCACAAAGCTGGCAGGATGTTCAATTCCAACGGATGCCGAACGTTTCGCTTCAGCCTGGAAAAACCCCTTTAAGCGTTGATGATATGATAAAGAATGTTGAAAAGGGCATATATATTATTGGTGACGGATCATTCTCAATTGACCAGCAACGTTATAATTTTCAGTTTGGTGGGCAGCTTTTTTATGAAATTAAGGATGGTAAAATAGCCGGAATGCTGAACGATGTAGCTTACCAGGCCAATACACGTGAGTTTTGGAACTCGTGTGCACAGGTTTGTGACGAACGCGATTATCGTTTAGGTGGCGCGTTTAATGATGGTAAGGGGCAGCCGAGCCAGTCGAGCGCGGTATCGCATGGCGCGTCAACAGCGTTGTTTAAAGGGGTAAATGTTATTAACACAAAAAGAAAGATCGGATAATATGGCCATATTAAATAAAGAAGAAGCGCAATTGTTATTAAAAAAAGTGCTTAGTTATTCGAAAGCAGAAGAATGTGAAGCGAGCATAAATGGAAGCGAAGGAGGAAATATTCGTTACGCGTTAAACGCGGTGTCAACCGCAGGTGATATCAGTACTATGGGCTTAAGAGTAACTTCCGTTTTCGGCCAAAAAGCGGGAACTGCTACCATTAATGAGTTTGACGACGCTGCGCTTGAAAAGGTCGTACGGAGGTCTGAAGAGCTTGCACAACTGGCGCCCCCAAACCCCGAATACATGCCCATGCTTGGTCCGCGCACGTTTGCCGAATCTATTATGTTTAATGCCGACACAGCAGCAATGACTCCTGATAGCCGTGCGGAAATGGTAGCCAAAAGTTTGGAAGTTACTAAACAGGCTAACCTTACTGCTGCCGGTTTTCTTGAAAACGCGACAACATTTAACGCCATTATGAATTCGAAAGGGTTGTTTGCCTATGAAAAGGGAACTGATGTCACCTTTTCGGTAACTACCCGTAACGAGGCAGGTACTGCTTCGGGTTATGCGGCAAGGGGCTTTACTGATGTAACTAAGTTGAACACCAATTCAGCAACCAAAATTGCAGCTAATAAGGTGCTAACCTCTGTTGGTGCAAAAGCCATGGAACCGGGTAAATACACTGTAATATTAGAGCCGGTTGCAGCAACTTACATGCTCGAAAACATGTTCCGTTTTGACGCGCGTCAGGCTGATGAAGGGCGTAGTTTCTTAAGTAAAAAAGGCGGCGGCACAAGGTTGGGCGAACAATTGGTTGACCCCAAAGTAACCATATACTCCGATCCATTTAACCAGGATTTACCAGGCTCTACCTGGAGCGGTGATGGTTTGCCATTAGAAAAAACAATGTGGATTGATAAGGGCGTTGTAAAAAACCTTTCGTACTCACGCTATTGGGCGCAAAAGAAAGGCGTTAACCCTATGCCAGGGCCATCTAACATAATTATGGAAGGCGGCGACGCCACCATAGAAGATATGATACAAAGCACCGAACGCGGTATATTGGTTTCACGCCTTTGGTACATCAGACTGGTTGATCCGCAATCGTTATTGCTGACCGGTTTAACCCGCGACGGCTTGTTTTACATTGAAAACGGAAAAATTAAGTTCCCCATCAAAAATTTTCGTTTCAACGAAAGCCCGGTTATTATGCTGAACAACGTAGATGCCTTAGGTAAGCCTGAGCGGAGCATCAGCGTAGAAAGTTACCGGAGTTATATGATACCCCCGATGAAATTAAGAGATTTTACGTTTAGTTCACTATCTGACGCGGTTTAATTTTAAAAGCTTTACCTGTAAAATTGTGTAAACTATTACCCCAAACAGGTATTCCTGTTTGGGGGCAGTAAGTCCATTAATATACACAACGCTTTCTGCTGTTCGACATGTGCTACCAGCCATTCCCAAATAAAAAGCCTCCCAGCAATGCTGAAAGGCTTTGGTGACCTTCCGACCACAGTTTTTGACCACCTTTGTTGAGGATTTGAGAAGAATTGAGACATTGTCATAGTCGGCTATACAAAACCTCGTAATAAATTGCAGGGATAAATGACAAATTAAGAAATTTTTTAATTGATGAAATTGTCCTCCACCGTTATGATTTGCTCACGGATGTATACCGCACGTAATTCGGCATCATCTTAACTAAGTTTCCAATCAGGCCTTTCAAAATGACAAGTATACCCATATGGATGTTTCTGTAAATAATCCTGGTGTTCTTCTTCAGCGTTCCAAAAATCAGTCTCAGGTAAAACTTCGGTAACGATCTTTCCCGGCCATTTACCGGATATATCCATTTCCGAAATCAAAGCTTTTGCTGTCTCATGCTGGGTTTCATTAGTATAAAAAATAGCAGACCGATAAGATGTTCCGATATCATTTCCTTGCCTGTTCCGGGTAGTAGGATCGTGGATTTGGAAGAAATATTCCAGTAGTTCGCGATAAGATAGTTGTTCCGGATCAAATATAATTTCAATGGCTTCAGCATGTGTTCCGTGGTTCCGGTAGGTCGCGTTTTTAACATCTCCGCCTGTATAACCGACAATAGTTTTTATTACCCCGGGTTGTTGCCTGAATAGTTCTTCAACTCCCCAAAAACATCCTCCCGCTAAAATGGCTTTTTCAGTATTCATATTGATCGTTTTTTTAATATTAAGGTGAATTACAACCAGACAAATGTCTTTGTTTCCGCGGTGTGTTTCAAATATTTTAAGTCGTCAAAAAGCAATAATTATAAGTCAATTTGCGGATTTATTTTTACACGTTAATTAGTTCCCTTGAAAAGTGAATTGAAATAAATGCCCCATCTCTGCTGCTGATAATAAAGTTGCCCTTTAACTGATTTGTTAGACCTTTTATTAAATTCATCCCGGGTGACTTTACGTTGGTTATATCAAAGTCTGCCTGTAATCAGGCACCGTTTAAAAAAAGTGCAGGTTTTAACTTGCCATATCGTAATAGCCGCTCAGTTATGTTTAACTTGACGAAATAATTGCCCATTCAATGAAAAAGAGTTTTGCGGACATAATGCTGAATGATCATGAAACCAGGATCACTGAAGGTGCAAAGGTCAGAAAAAAGTTAGATATGAACGGTAATTAAAATATGATATGAATTGGATACGTTCCCTGATAAAAGGCCGGAGTCTTCGCACTAGTGTATTGCAGGCGATACCATTCTGGATAGCATCCCTGGTGACCGGAGTGATCGCTGTTTTATACACCAAATTATTTGAACAGGCAGAAAAATGGGGACAGCTAATATATAAGGCACACGGCTGGACGATCTTTTTACTGGCACCAGGTGGCTTTTTACTGGCCTGGCTGCTCGTTAAGCAGGTTGACGTGTATGCAAGCGGCAGCGGCATACCGCAGGTTATGGCGGCTATTGAACTGACGACGCCGGAAGAGGATGGGCTGGTTAAAAGGTTGCTAAATGTCCGGATGATGTTAGTTAAGATTGCATCAAGTTTGCTAATGGTATTTGGTGGCGGTGCTATTGGCCGCGAAGGGCCGACTATACAGATAGCCGGGACTGTTTTCCGTAAGATCGATGAGTGGCTGCCGAAATCCTGGCCAAAAATATCCAAGAGGAATATGATACTGACCGGGGCGGCCGCAGGGCTTGCAGCTGCTTTCAATACGCCATTGGGGGGTATAGTCTTCGCGGTGGAAGAACTGGCGAAAACCCATATCAGCCATTTCAAAACAGCGGTATTTACTTCTGTAATTATTGCCGGTTTAACTGCACAGGCGTTCTTAGGTCCATACCTGTACCTGGGCTACCCGGTAATAACCCAGTCATCCGCTTATATGTTGCTGGCTGTTATTCCTGTCGCCTTACTCGCAGGGCTGGGCGGCAGCGGCATGGGGCTCCTTATTCTTAAAATACTGAACTGGAAAGCGAGGCTTAAAAACAAGTATGCTGAAATGACTTTTGTTTTGCTCTGCGCCCTGGCAATGTGTACCATTGCGTACTTTGTTAATACCAGCATATTGGGTTCGGGAAAAGCGGAAATGTCGCAGCTGCTTTTTACCGGCAACAAACGTATCGGCTGGCAAATACCTATCGCAAGGACACTGGGCCCGCTATTATCTTTTACAACAGGTGCTTCCGGCGGTATATTTGCACCTGCATTAAGTGCAGGGGCAACAGTTGGTGCCTTTATTGCCGGATTATTTGATCTATCGGCATCCAATACCAATTTATTGATCCTGTCAGGAATGGTTGCTTTTCTTACCGGTGTTACCCGTTCACCTTTTACATCGGCCATTCTTGTGCTGGAAATGACCGACCGGCATAATGTTATTTTTTTCCTGATGTTGTCGGGTATCGCTGCCAGCCTGGTTTCCTCACTGGTCAGCAAGCATTCGCTTTACGAATACCTTAAATTGCAGTATATTCTTAAATTGCGAAAGCACCCTGTTAACGCGCGGGAGGATCACGGGCAGGTTACCATCAATGAATAAGGCCTGACATTACATCAGGCCCTAAACCATAATCTGCGAAAAAGCTAATGACAGATTATATATTTTTATAAATAATTTTCAGCAAAAAATTGGTGCTGATGCTTATTCAAATGTTGCTCAAGGGCCCTGTAGAATGCCAACCGAAGTTCCTCGTAAATTTCAAACGGCGTGGGCAATCGTTCAATATGCTCTTTAACCAAACGAATCGTGAGACACTTTCCATCGCCGTAATAGCGCATTAATTCTTTTTCATTATCTGCTCCGTAACTTATTCCAGTGACAAATGCAGGTAACTCAGGCCCGGAAACAGGTCAGTATATTGCTGTAAAATAAAACCAATCCCGATCTGTATGCTTCATCAGCGAGAACGCCCGTTGCATAATAAGTCGCTTTCATTTTATTCTTTTAAATGACATTGTCCGGCCAATAAATTTAAAATGCCAGTAACCCCTTACCTTGAGTAAACCTTGCTTGCCAATGTTGGCAGAGGCATTCCAGTCCCGGCCGTGTTTGGAATCGTAAACCATACCATTTTCCCAGCTATTAGTATTCGGGTTATAGGCGAGGTTCCGCAGAATACTCATTCCTAAAATTTTCCGGCTTCTCAATGCCGGGTTCGGATTATGCACGTCGGTCCAGTAGTCCAAAGGTTTGTCGTCCGTGTCAGCATACCAAACGATCTCGGCTTTAAATTGGCCGCCCTGGGTAAAAACCTGAATAATCAGGTCTTTTTCTGTTGATTCCCATTTACCACAAATACTTTCTCTTGTGTCCAAAGTCTGCCCGTGCGTGGCTATATTCATTAATGACAACGACACGGACAGAATAAAAACCCCTTTTAATGACATCTTATCTCAGCAATTAAACTGTTATTTACTTGGTTGTTGCGGTGCTTTACCGATGAGTGCCATAAACTGATCCAACTTCGGCGTAATAATAATCTGGGTACGCCGGTTTTGCGATTTACCAAAATCTGAGCTGTTATCAGCTATCGGATTATATTCTCCGCGGCCACCAGCTGTAAGGCGTTTAGGTTCAACACCAAAGGTGTTTTGCAGAGCCTGTACTACAGAGGACGCCCTCAGGCAGCTCAAATCCCAATTATTCCTGATATTGGGTTGTGAAATCGGCACATTATCTGTGTTACCTTCTACAAGCACGTCGTAATTTGAATAATCATTAATGATCTTCGCTACTTTACTCAATATTGTATCCGCTTTACTTGAAATCTGATAGCTGGCAGACTGATAAAGCATATTGTCTGCAAGTGAGATATACACTACGCCCTTCAGTACTTTTATATCTACGTCCCTCATTTCATCAGGACTTAATGACCTGGTGAGATTAGTGGTTAAGACCTGATTTAACGAATCGCTCTTATTTTTGAGCTCTACTAAGTGCTGAATATACTTATCAGAAGCGCTGATCTGGTCAGCCAACTTCGAAATGTTAACATTACCCTGGTTGTTACCGGCTAAACATTTACTTAAGGCATCTTGTAATACCGCGGAATTTGCTTTTGCAGATGCAATCTGGTCTTCAAGACTTTGCACACGGGATTTTGACCCGGCAAGCTCCTGTTGGGTTACCTGCCAGCTTTGTTTCAGGTTGCGGTTGGTATCTAATGCCCGGTTATAATTGGATTGTAATTCCGCATATTTTTTATTGCTCACACATCCTTGTGAGAATGCTGCCGTCAATAATACAATTGGCAGCCATATTTTAATTTTCATGATTTTTATTTTAATTATTTATAGAATTTAGATTTACACCAAAAGGCGCGAATTACCAAAAAAGAAAATGCTATGTCCCCATAGAGAAAGCAAGCCTAATTTGTTGGTGAGGATTTTTTGTTGTTTGAAGAATAGGATATTTCACAACCGCAATACGCGCTGAGAGAGGTATCGCCTGGTTTCACAAAAGGAATAATTATGAGGGTGTAGCTTTTTATACGCCCCCAAAAAAAGGAAACAGGTGGCTAAAAAGGTTAACGCCAATGGAATTTCCGAAAACTTTATTTTAGAAATGGTACTAAATGCATCGCTCTCAATAATGCCTTTGTCTATCCTGATTAAGAACTTCTCAGGGAGAGGAATCCGAAGAGATACAGTAGCTGAGTTAGCATTTCCTGTTAACAGCAACGGCAGAAACTGGTCCCGGTAATAAGTAGGGCTTACTTTAATCAGGATGAAAACTCCCCAAAAAACAATTATTATTCGTTTCTTTAAATTAGCCATATTAATATAAAACGCTGATATTGAGTATATGTTTTAAATAACACTATTAAATATTTAGCGAAAATTGGCCTGTACTGTTTTAATAAAGTTTAATATAGCTAACGAACTTACGTGATTCAATAGCTTCTTAAAGCCGAAGATTTAGTGGTCAGTTAAGAGTAACACTAACCAATTTCGTCTCACAAGAAAAAATGCTTAAAAACCCTTAACCTTATTTATCGGTCAAGGGTTTTCTATTCTAATTTTTATTACTTTGTTTTAATCTCAACGCGGCGGTTTAATACTTTTCCGGCCTCGGTACTGTTGTCCGCAATTGGATGGCGGGTACCAAAACCTTTAGTTTTCAAACTACCCGCATTTATACCGGCATTAACTAAATACGTTTTAACGGCATTTGCCCTATCTCGTGATAATATCAGGTTATGTTCTGCTGTTCCCTCGATTGAGGCATAGCCATTTAAAAAATAGGTTGCGTTACTGTACAACTTAATTTGCGATGCAAGCTGATCCAATATAGCGTAGGAATCTGTTTTAAGGATACTGGAGTTAAAGTCAAACTGAATTTTAACCTGATCGATATTTAAATCGGGTTTTTGAACCGGTGCTGGCGTCGGTTTAGCTTCTACTACCAGTTTTGGCTGAGGCGCCGGAGCTGGCGTTGACACTGCCACAGGCGGGGTAGGTTTCTGAGCTATTTTTTTTGCTTTGCACGCCTGCATTGCAATTATTGCCGATAAAATAATGATAGGGGTGAAACGAGATCTTAGAAATTTCATGATGAATATTTTTGTTGTTAAAATTTTATATATAAGTTGAATACGCTAACAGCTTTTGGCTTAAGCCTTTGGATATTTAATGGTGAATGTTATAAATTAATTTCCTGAACGACGGATATCAGTTGCCTTCCTGGTATTTACCACGAAAACATTTAATACCTGATGATGATAATCAGAATTTATTTAAATCCAGATAAGTCGGGAAATCTAATTTGTTGATTTGATTTCCATCAAATTCTCAAAATGCAGAAAGAAAGGTAAGAATGCCGGAGATTATGAAGTATTGCTTTTGGTGCAAAAAAGGATAATGTTTTAATCCTAAAAATACTAAATCTGTTAATCCATGTTGGGAAAAAAGCCGGAAATGATTTGCTACCGCTTAGCTGATCTTCATCAACGATCGATTTTTCAGCAAGCATGACATAATCTATCGCGTCGTGATTGACGTTTACCGTTTGCCTTCTTGTACCAACATGCGAATGGAAAGATGCATTTGAATTAACAGATAAATATTGGGGAGTAAAAAACAGGTTTGTTAAAGCATAAAAAAGGTAAACAAGTAAAAAACCCATTACCAAATCCTTAAAAAGGATATTTGACCTGTATTTGCTTATCACCTCAAGAACTGCTATAAAAAGTGTGTAAAACTATGTATAAAAATCTAATTGTAAAACCGGTATTTATCATTAAAAAATATTCCACTCGGCAATGGTTATTAGATCATACCTTTCTTACCCAATTAGCTATTAAACTATAAATTGGTCAAAGTGTTTCGGAATGACATGATTGGTGCACAGGGATCACGAGGTCAATGGCTCCATATTATCCAATTTGTCAATCAATTTTAATAATTCCTCATCTAAATCCATTTTGCTTATTTATATTTTCCGTTTAATAATATATAAAGCAAACATCTGCCAAACATATAGGTTGTATAATAACAGCCGTTAACATTCTATTGATGTCGTTACATTTTTCAGATGAAGCTTTACATTAAAAACATGGTTTGCATTCGTTGCAAAATGATTGTAAAGCAAGAGCTTGCCAAACTTGATCTCCATTATGTAATTGTTGAGCTGGGAAAAGTTGAACTATTGGAAAATATTTCAAAAATGCAGAAAAATGCGCTTAGAATTTCTTTACACAACTATGGTTTAGAACTGCTTGAAGATAAAAGGAACATTCTGATCGAAAAAATAAAGAGCGTGGTAATAGAGTATGTTCATTATTCGGATGACCAATTAAAAGTTAATTTCTCAGATTATCTAAGTGAAAAACTAAATCATGATTATACTTATATGGCCAACCTGTTTTCGGAAGTGGAGGGTACAACGATCGAGCATTTTGTAATTGTTCATAAAATAGAAAAGGTGAAGGAATTATTAGTGTATGATGAGCTATCGCTCACAGAAATTTCTTACAAATTACATTATTGCAGTGTTGCCCATCTTTCAAATCAATTCAAAAAAATCACTGGGTTGTCAGCTTGCGCCGGAATGTGGTGGTCAAGTTCAACAGAATCTCCACTAAGAGCAAAGTTGTTGAATAATAAGGGATAACAAGCAAGTTGAGAAATGTTATTGTATTCCTTAAATAACTCGCTTATTTTAAGCAAATGGGATTTGATTGTCATAGTCGAGTCGAGAAACATTTAGCTTGATATAAATAGAAAAATGTGCGACTTTTCTGTGTCTTACTTTTTTGGCTTTATCAAAGATTTTGGTTTATAGCAAATCCTGTAACTAAAGTTGTATAAAGGCCTTTTCAATATGGTGTTGTAAAGTTGTTGGGACATTGCATTGGTCTGCATATTGCGCCCATTGTTTCAGTATCGACATAGTGTGATGGAGGATATCTTCGGCTTTTTTTATATTCATTTGGCTGGCCACTTTCAGCAGGTCGCTTTTGTTAATATCCTTTCGTTTGCCATTCACCGTAAGTGATTGCTGGCTTACCCAGGGGCTGTCCGGACGGTAAGCGTAACAAACGTCATAGGCCGGGGCTAATTGCCACTGGCCACTTTTGTCCATCATAAATGCAAAATTTTTGCTGTGGTCATCGCAATTCCGTGCCAGAACGTTAAAAACCATGCGGCGGTAGAGTTGTTCAGCCTGGGGGTAATCCAGATGCAGGGCGCGCATGGTTTGGAATAGCTGCTCGTAACTATAACTGCCCACTAGATTAAAATCAAAGTGCTGCATAGCACAAAAGCTTTGCATGTGGAGTTTCCCTTCACCGGGAACCCGGTCAAATCGTTGGGTCATAAAATGCGCCCGCCCGTTTTCTTCCAGCAGCCGGCATTCGGTCATTTCAATGCCGCAATCCTTTGCCATCAGGTAATATGCCATTTCCACTCGGCCATATTCCCTGGAAGTGCCGAACTGCGCGTCATGTACGCCGTCAAATTTGATCAGCCATTGAGTAAAGCCTTTGGGAGCTTCTGCCTGCCCGCTTCTGACTTCGTTTGTTTTCGGGTTATAGGCGATCACCGCCTTAGCCCTCGCGCCGCCCGCTGATGTTCCGATCTTTAAAATGTCGAGCAATGCCTTTTCTTCATCATCGGCCAGGTTAGCGTGAAAATCCTTTCTGCCGGATAGTATTTCCTGCGTCACCCGGATCAGACTGTCTAATTCTATTTTAGTGGATGTGCCTTCTCCCTTAGGTACAGCGGGCTCAAACTCCAGCGCACCCATCCCACGCTGTCCGATAAAACATAACATTTCTACCGGGTTCATACTGTCTGCCGGGCGACCGTTCTTTGCCAGCCAGGCATTGATCAGGGTACTACCGTATTGATCAGGTAATACGTCTGCTAATAGGCCAGGCAGCCCTTTGAATGTTTTGCTGTCACGCAATTCGGAAAAAACAAATGTTCGGCCTCTGGCACCGGCAATGGGCATCCGAATAGGGGCGATGTCCAGGTTTCTCCGAAGAAACGCCGGTTCATATTCAAAGCTGCCCAACCCGCTTTCGCTGTTCCACGCCACAGCGCCAATACGCTCGTTCCAAAGATTAACATAAGCTGTGCTGATCATTACCAGTTTAAATTAGTGTTATCTTCTTTCACCTCTTTATTTCTTACCCTTTTACGCTTATCCTGTTCCAGTTTGGCCAGCAGTAAGGGACTGAGTTGCTGCTGTACCTCAAATTCTTTAAAAATATGGAGTTGTTGTAATACCCGAAGTACCCGGATCAGCGAGATCAGAGTACCGCCGCGCCCGTTTTCAATTTGTACCAGGGTAGTGCGGTCGATACCTGCGGCATCCGCTGCCTGCTGTTGGGTTTTATTTTGATTGAGCCGCGTTTCCAGTATGAACGTGCCGATTAAGCCGATTAAGGCTTTATCACTCATTTCATAATAATTGTTGGTATTTTCCATCTTTAAGTCATTAAATGTTATATAATGTTGGAAATATACATCAAATGTAAATATTAAAAATTAAAGAAACAAACAAATGTTGGTAAATTCCAATATTAAGACACAATTATCTACTTAATGATGGCTTTATCCATCATTAATGATGAAAAAAATCTGCAAAATATTTTTTAACTGAGTTGAAAAATATAACTTTGCGCATAGCGCAACTGATAAAATATCCTTAAGTTCACTGACCAACGGCATCGCATTGCTATCGGATTAAAAGTTTTCCCGTTTAGTAGGGGGGAATGTGGGGCTAATGAGGGGAAAATAAGCCACCTGTTCAAAACTATCAAGCCAATGCTTGATAGCTGGCTTGCCGAATATCCGCTTCGGGCCAAATGGGATAGGAATTGATGGTATTACCTTTTTTGGTATTCAGTTAAAATCTACAGCTTTTGTTTTCTTAAAATCTCACTTGTTTAACCGAATTAAAACTTTAGATCATTTCTATTGCTCTTGCTGGTTGACTTTGTTTTTTGATATCCAAACTGAAGGATGGCATATCAACTCATGAAAAAAACTAATAAGTTTTCTGCAAATTTTCTGCAAATAAAAAGCCCCACTGTTTTTAGTGAGGCTAACTATTTGATTTTCAGTGACCTGGGAGAGGATCGAACTCTCGACCCACTGATTAAGAGTCAGTTGCTCTACCGGCTGAGCTACCAAGTCATTTTTATTGGGGTTGCAAATATGCGAAATATTTTCTTATTTCGGATGTCGGATTTTCGATTTCTGAATTTTGAATATGGGATTTCAAAACAAACAAATTCCCAACAAAATATTCTTAATCTTTAAATCCGAAATCGAAATTCCGACCGCGTGCCGCTTTAGCGGTGGCGCAATTCCGAAATCAAAGATTATGCTAACGCATACAATTCATTGCGCTGTTTTTCAATCGCCTCGCTGCTGATGTATTCGTCATAGCTCATCAGCTTATCAATAGTTCCCGCTGGGGTTATTTCAATTATCCTGTTGGCTACTGTTTGTACCAGCTCATGATCTCGTGAGGTAAACAATATGGTGCCTCTGAAATCTTTCATGCCGTTATTCAACGCGGTGATTGATTCCAGATCGAGGTGGTTGGTTGGCTCGTCAAACATCAGCAGGTTGGCTTGTTGCAGCATCATACGGCTAAACATGCAGCGCATTTTTTCACCACCCGATAACACATTGCTTTTTTTCAATACTTCTTCGCCCGAGAAAAGCATCCTGCCTAAAAAGCCGCGGATAAACTGATCGTCCTTGTCGCCGGGCGAGTATTCACGCAGCCAGTCGATCAGGTTGTCGTCTTTTCCTTTAAAATATTCGGTGTTATCAATAGGGATGTCAGCTGCATTTATAGTAACACCCCATTTAAATTCGCCTTTGTAGTCGGTATCGCGTCCGGTTAAAACATTATATAAGGCTGTCGTAGCCAAACTGTTTTGTGATAGAATGGCTATTTTATCACCTTTATTCACCATAAAGCGGATATTGCCAAACAGCAATTCGCCATTTAATGATTTACTTAGGTTTTCAACCTGTAATATCTGGTCGCCTGCTTCGCGCCCTAAGTTATTGAATATAATTCCGGGGTATTTACGGTTTGATGGTTGTATTTCGTCCAGATTGATTTTATCAAGTGCTTTTTTACGGCTGGTAGCTTGTTTTGATTTAGACGCGTTAGCACTAAAGCGGCGGATAAATTCCTGAAGCTCTTTCACACGATCCTCAGTCTTTTTGTTTTGATCAGAGCGTTGTTTCAAAGCCAACTGGCTCGATTCATACCAGAAAGTGTAGTTACCGGTATAAATGGTCATTTTAGCAAAGTCGATATCCACTACGTGCGTACAAACGGTATCCAGGAAGTGCCTGTCGTGCGATACTACCAATACAATAGCTTCGTACGATGCCAGAAATTCTTCCAGCCAGGTAACGGTATGGATGTCCAAATCGTTGGTAGGCTCATCGAGTAATAAAATATCAGGTTTGCCAAATAATGCCTGTGCCAATAAAACACGTACTTTTTGGGTATTATCCAGGTCTTTAACCAGGCTGTAATGAAATTCTTCCTTTATTCCTAAGTTGCTTAACAGGGTAGCGGCATTACTTTCGGCGTTCCAGCCGTCCATTTCGGCAAAAAGGTTTTCCAGTTCGCCTGCACGCTCGCCATCCGCATCGCTAAAATCTTCTTTCAGGTAAATGGCGTCTTTCTCTTTCATTATAGCATACATTTCCTTATGCCCCATCATCACTGTTTCTATAACGGTAAACTCGTCAAACGCATAGTGATTTTGGCTTAAAACAGCCATACGCTCACCAGGTGTAAAACTTACAGAGCCGCTGCTTGGATCAATATCGCCCGAAAGTATCTTTAAAAAAGTAGACTTACCAGCGCCATTGGCCCCAATAATGCCATAGCAGTTACCCTGGGTGAATTTTAGGTTAACGTCTTCAAATAATGTGCGTTTGCCGTAGCGTAAAGATAAATTAGATACCGTAATCATTCTGTTCCTGTGCTTTAAAGCGCAAAAGTACGTTAAATCCTTTAAAAAAGGCTGCTTACCCGTGAATTAGCATTATTTCGATATAATTGAATGCAATAAATTACAGGTATTATTAATTATTTTTCTTAGAACTTTAAGGTTATGATTGTTAATAAGTTAGTAACTTTGTTTAGCAACTAAAAACTATGAATTAGCATATTTACATTACTATTTCTTTATCATTATTAACCAATAATTAATAAACCATTATGGCACTATTAATTGCTATGCTGATTGTAGTGAATGTGTTAGTTTTTATTAAACAATTAGAGAAGAGGAAAGAATATTAATCCCCCAATTAATTGCTTTTTACAAGCAAACGTATTTTACTTAATTGCCGGAATGAGGGCCAGGGTTTGATGGTCCGCGAGCTTTTGTAAAGGGCCGGAGGCTACCATTTTTAGCATCATATTCAGCTCGGCTGAAATTGTGAATGTTACTGATGTCTCTTGCCCGTTTTCAAACAGCTCCCACTTTAATTCCATCTCAAACGGCGCCTTGCCATCGGGAACGATGGTAATTTCGCTATTTTCTGTGCGGCTGCCAATTTTTAGACTGATGCTTCCCATATTTTGTATGGCGAAGGCAGCCGTATTAAAAGTTGATGTCCAGTTCTGAATATTTTCGGGCATCAATTGCTGATGGTTATTAAAATCAGACAAAAAATTGTAGACTTTATCTGCTGGAGCCTGAATAGTTACCTTACTTTCAAATGTGTTCATCCGGTAATTGTTAAATGCTTGGCGTTTAGTTTGTTATTAAAGTAATAATTAAAATGCTAATAATTATTTACCCCAGCCAGCCGGATCTTCGCGCCATTGCTCCAGTAATTGCACATCCTGTTTGGATATGTATTGATTTTCGCTTGCATATTTTATTAAAGCACCATAGTTAGATAAGGTATAGAAAGGGCAATTTGCTTCTTTAAAGTTTTCTGTTGCCAGGTCAAAACCATAACTAAATATGGCAACCAGACCCGCTACATCATAATCAGCCGCGCGCAAGGCTTCAACGGCCTGCAAGCTGCTTTTGCCGGTTGATACCAGGTCTTCCACAACTATTACGCGCTTGCCGCTTAATACTTCACCCTCAATTAAATTACCGGTACCATGATCTTTTGGTTTTGAGCGCACATATATAAAGGGCAAGCCTAATTCCTGCGCTATTAATGCCCCCTGTGGTATCCCTGCCGTTGCCACACCTGCCACGCAACCAACCGGGCCAAATGCTTCCTGTACTAAGCGGGTTAATTGCTGCCTGATATAGGTGCGGATGGTAGGATGAGAGAGTGTTATGCGATTATCACAATAAATTGGAGATTTCCAACCAGATGCCCATGTAAAAGGATTGTTAGGTTGTAATTTTATTGCTTTAATTTGCAGCAGAAATTCAGCTACCTGCTGCTCTATCTCAGTATTATTTATCATGGCGCAAAAATACAGAATTTATATCAACGAAAAAGTTATCCTTTTAACAGAAACAAAACCTCAAAATGCAGAAGATTATGAAAGCATTGATGCAGAGGTGTTTGATCTGAAGATTATTTATACCTGGGTATTAAGTCATAAAAGCAAGCGTTTTTATGTTTTATGCAAAGATGCAAAGCTTTTTATAAAGGCTGTAGCCAAAAGTGTAACACTTATTGAGGCTGCAGGTGGTCTGGTAAAAAGTGAGAATGATACTTATTTATTTATTTACCGGAATAATAAATGGGATTTGCCAAAAGGCAAAATTGAAAAAGGCGAAAAAGTAAAAGAGGCCGCAGTGCGCGAGGTTGAGGAGGAATGCGGTATAAAAGTAAATAAGCTGGGAGAGAAAATATGTAAAACCTATCACGTTTATATATTGAAGGGCGATATTGTGTTAAAAAAAACGCATTGGTTTATGATGCGGTGCAAGGGCCAGTATAAACTGAAACCTCAAAAAGAGGAGGGCATAACCGATGTGCGCTGGTTTAATAAAGAACACATTACACCTATCGTGAAAAATACGTTCCCATCAATTATTGACGTGCTGGTAAAAGAAAAATTGATTATAAATACGCCAGTGCTTCTTTAGGAATAAATTGGCTGACGTCGCCATTGTATCGCATAATTTCGCGTACTATGGTTGAGCTGATCGATGAATAACCGGGTTTACTTACAATAAATATACTCTCAATTTCGGGCGCGAGTGAATGGTTCATTTGGGCAATTGCCTTTTCATACTCAAAATCAGATACCGTGCGTATACCCCTTATCATGTAAGCCGCACCAATGCTTTGGCAAAAGTTTACCGTTAAGCCTTCGTAAGCAATAATATGGATGCGGGAGTCTGATTGAAAAACGGCGCGAAGCATTTGTTCCCTTGTTTCAATACTCAATAATCCCGCTTTTGAACTGTTAACACCAATACCGATATAAACCTTATCAAATAGGCTTACCGATCTTTTAACAATATCAACATGGGCTTTGGTAACTGGATCAAATGATCCGGGGAAAAGGGCTATTTTCATTAGCTTACAGGGTAAATGATATGTACAAATTTATAAATCATTATTTAATAACATCCTATTAAAGTTATTGACATTCGTAATAATACTATAACCTTATTTCTGATATGCCGTATCAACTGTTGGTTTAACAACTATAGTATTAAAGACGGTTTCCCGACTGAATACATTACATGCCCTGGTTAATTTTAAATGGAGACTATTCTGATACTTGGTGCTACATCTGATATTGGTATTGCGGTTGCAAAAAAATTTGCCTCCCAACATTATAATATTCAATTGGCCGCCAGGAAGTCTGCACACCTCTGTGCGTTAGTAGCCGACATACAAACACATTATCAGGTTCATTGTACGGCACACACTTTTGATGCATTGAAATATTATTCGCACGGCGCTTTTTTTGAAAAATTACATCCCAAGCCGGATATCACCATTACCATTTTTGGAATCATAGATGAAGAAGATTTGGCATTTAGCGATTGGGAAGTTGCCCAGCGGATGATAAGCACTAATTATACCGGTACGGTATCCATTCTTAACATTGCAGCAAGATATTACATCCGCCAAAAAAAAGGCACCATAATAGGTATAAGTTCGGTTACCGGCGATAGGGGTAGAGCGGGTAAATTAATTTACAGTAGTTCAAAAGCTGCCTTAAATGCATACCTGTCGGGTTTAAGAAATAAGTGCTACAAAGAAAATGTACACGTAATGACCGTAAAGCCGGGTTTGGTTTATACCCGTGCCACAGCACACCTTCCGTTACCCCGGCTACTCACGTCAACACCCGCCGAGTTTGCTGACGTTTTGTATTGTAGCTTTAAAAAGAAAAAAAACGTGGTTTATATTAAATGGTTTTGGCGATGTATTATGATCATCGTAAAAAACATTCCAGAGTTTAAGTTTAAAAAAATGACCCTTTGGTTTTAAATTAACCTGTTTATAGCAGCGTATTGTAGCAGCATAATAGTTTTTCCGTCTTTTATTTCACCTGTGCCAATCATATTCAAAGCTGTAGAGAATGGCAACTCCAGTACTTCTATATTTTCGTCTTCTTCCTCAATTCCGCCTCCCTCATGCACTTTCATGTTTTTATCGTATTCGGCAACAAAAAAATATAAGAGCTCAGTAACTGACCCCGGCGACATGTAAGCTTCGAAAACCTTTTTTACAGCGGTAAGCCTGTAACCGGTTTCTTCTTCAGTCTCCCGGCGGATGCAATCTTCAGGATTGTCCTTATCCAGCAGCCCGGCACAACATTCAATTAAAAGCCCTGATGGGTTGCCATTTATAAAAGTAGGCAGCCTGAATTGCCGTGTTAATATTACCGTTTTGCTGACTTTGTTGTATAACAATATGGTTGCCCCATTTCCGCGGTCGTAGGCTTCCCGGTGCTGTACAGTGGTTGTACCGTTTCTTAGATTAGTTTCAAAAGTTACTTTTTTTAACGTATACCAGTTGTTGGATAGAATTTCGGTATTCAGGATAGTAATATTATTCATTATTTGATTGTTTTTGATCTTTATTGATTATTTTTGATCAAAATTAAAAATTTAATAATGAACTTTCAAAAGAGAAAGCAAAGAATATTGGATCAGCTAAATGTTTCGGGTGAGATTGAGGTCAGGCAATTGGCTGCGGAATTGAGTGTTTCTGAAATTACGGCACGTCGAGATTTGAACCAATTAGCGCTCGACGGCTTTTTATATCGCACGCACGGCGGTGCCATGAAAGTTAACCCTTTAGATAAGCCAATTGATTTTATAAACAAAGCTGCCCAAAATATGGTGGCAAAAGACAATATCTGCCGCAAGGCTGCAACCCATATACAAGACGGAGATATTATTTTTATGGATTGCGGGAGCACTGTATTTCGTTTGTGCCAGTTTATAAAAAATAAAAAAATAAAAGTGATAACAAATTCGATACCTGTTATTTATGAACTGCAGCATACCATGGTTTCGCTAAATATAATTGGTGGAGAGTTTGATACCGAAAGGCTGGCCGTACATGGAAGCATCGCCCATGAGCACATTTTAAAATACCGGGCAGGTAAAGCATTTTTAGGAGTTGATGGTATTTCGCAGAATGGACTTTTTGCGAACAGCGAAAAAGAGGCGGCCATTACCACAGCCTTTGCCAAACAAAGTAATTATACCTATCTGCTGTGCGACACCAGTAAAATTGACCGGGAAACCTATTTAAATTTTGCTGATCTAAGCCTTGTAAATGCTATAATTACCGATGCTGATATTAGCAAGCTCGAGGCAATTAAAGAGCAGGGCATTGCTATTCTGCTTGCTGATTAGCATCAGCGGAAAGCCTGAAAAACGAAAAAGAGGAGTGACCATATTTGCGCTGCTCAACAAACGTGGGATGCTTGCTTAAGTTTTGCATCGATTGATGTTCAACTATGAGCAGACCGCCAGGTGCAAGCAGGTTCTTATCAAAAATGATTCCCGGAATTTCGGGGATACGGTTAAGATCGTAAGGCGGATCGGCAAATATCAAATCAAACTGATCTGTTTCAATTTGAAGATATTTAAAAATATCGTCCTTAAAAACTTTTATCTGTGTTAACCCATGCTGGCGGGCGGTATCTTTAAGGTAATGCACACAATGAACGCTACGGTCAACTGATACCACTTGTTCGGCCCCGCGGGAAGCAAATTCCATTGATATATTACCCGTGCCGCTAAAAAGATCAAGCACCCGGATGCCTTCAAATTCTATCTGGTTTTGCAGAATATTGAATAAAGCCTCCTTAGCCAGGTCGGTTGTTGGGCGTACCGGTAAATTTTTTGGAGGATTAAGCCTTAATCCCTTTAAACTACCTCCGATGATCCGCATAACGATAAAGCGGCAAGAGCCAATAATTTGTGAGAAGCAGTTTGTCCGGTTAGTTCAGCTACTTTTAATCCGTTAATTTCAATTTTAGGATAAAAGTCGGTCAGCCTGGTCAGGTTTTCATCGCCATAGGTAATATCGCCGCTAACAACAAGTGTGGTGCCTGAAGGGCGTAAACCAAGCTCTTCAGCAACAAAGGCGGTGAAATACACCAGTTCATCAGCGTTTTTAAACTCAAAAGTATTGTAGAAACGTAGTTTGTACGACGAGAAATAAAGAAATTGCACTGTTTCTTTGCCTACCTGTAAGTAAAGATTGCTGTTTGGCGGACTACTTTTTGCAATTGCTTTTATCCAACCTTCGGCAGTATAAACGGTATTTTGAAGTTTGAATTTTTCAACAGCAGAAACTAAAGATTCATTAGTTTTATAAACAATCACGTTCTGATCATCCAATAGTTGCGCCAGAACTTTTTCGGTATCTTTTACATCTAAAAAACGTGCAAAGTCTGCCACGTGATCTTCGCCGAATAAGCTTTTGGGTACCAGGGTTAATCCGGTAGCAGGCAGGCCAACAATAACTTTTTTGTACGACGCCGTTAACAAGTCACTCAACAGCTTTGGATGTGCCAATTCATCAAGGTCGCAATTTACTGCCGATGCCAGTAAGCGGTTGTTATGAACCACAGCATAGCTAAATGAGGTTGTTTCAACCTGTATCAATAAAGTGTAGCTATAAGCCTGATGCAGGCTAAAGCTTTCGTCCGTGTAAGTATTATTGTTTTCGCTCATTCAGATAGACAAAAGTAATGTTTTTTGATATAATATGTCATAAATCAATTCGTAACAGGGCTTACACCAAATAGGTGCTTAAAGTTTTAAATGTAACCGGTTTTAAAAATGTCTTATATTCAAACCCTACAAAGCTACTTTGGTAAATCCCCAAATGAAAAAGATCCACGAAAATACCAGGCAGGCAATTTTATCAATCATAGATATTTTGTACCCGGCATTTAAAAAGGTAATGCCATTACAAACATTCAGATATGCAGCCTGCGGTGGAATAAATACATTTTTAGATATTGCTTTGTTTTCAGTTAGTTATAATTTTATTTTAAAAAAGCACAATGTTCATTTAACCGGTTTAACCATGAGTCCTCACATAGCATCGCTTTTTATGGCTTTGTTTATTTCGTTACCAACTGGTTTTTATTTAAACAGGTACGTGGTTTTCCAGCAATCGGGGTTAAGAAAAAGGGCTCAGTTATCCAGGTATGTTTTGGTAGTGGGCATAAGTATATTGCTCAATTTTGTTTTTTTGAAGTTATTTGTTGATTATCTGCATTGGTATCCAACCATATCAAAAATTGTTACCACCGTTATAGTGGTAATATTTAGTTACACCAGCCAAACTTTTTACTTTTTTAAACAAAAGCATGTGGTAAATGCTTCGTAGCGCCGATATCTAAAACCAATGTTGACTTTTTTAAGCTGTTAATATGTTTTACGGGAACTGCCGCTATTTGTTGTAGCAAAACTCAAATGGCGTTCGGACAAATGGCCGATAATTAATCATAAATTTACATCCACAATCATATCGTAATAAAGGTGCCTTCAGATTATATTCAAAAATCTTTTCCTCATGAACCTACTCCCCAGCAATTGGAGCTATTTAACAAATTAGATAGCTTTTTGGTTAGTGACGAGGGCGACGAGTGTTTTATTCTGAAGGGTTACGCCGGTACGGGTAAAACAACGGTTTTGGGCGCATTGGTAAAAGCTTTGCGTAACTATAACTTTAAATATGTTTTGCTGGCGCCAACGGGCAGGGCCGCTAAGGTTATTACTGCTTATTCCGGGCGGAAAGCTTTTACTATTCACAAACGCATTTATCGAAAAAAATCTGCCTTGACTCTTGATGAAGGTTTTTTGCTGGGCGATAACCTGGCCGAAAATACCTTGTTTATAGTAGATGAAGCATCAATGATTTCGGATGAGATTGGGACGGGGCACCGGGCATCATTGCTATATGATTTGATTAATTACGTTTACAATACCAAAAATTGTAAACTGATGCTGGTGGGCGATACCGCGCAGCTGCCGCCAGTAGGGTCAATTGATAGCCCTGCATTGGATATAAAGCTGATGAAAGATAAGTTTGGCTTAAATATTTTCAATTTCGAGCTTACCGATGTGTTGCGGCAGCAAAAAGATTCGGGCATATTATATAATGTAACCAGGGTGAGGGATATTATCCGCCGCAAAAAAGAAAAAATGCCGCAAATTGTCACCAAAGGTTATAAGGATATGTATCGCATGCGCGGCGATGTGTTAGAAGAAGGGCTGAATTATGCTTATAATAAATATGGTAACGATAATACGCTGATTATTTGCCGGTCGAATAAAAATGCGAATGCCTATAATCGCCAAATTCGCGGTCGAATATTATACAGGGAAGAAGAGCTAACCGGCGGCGACCAGGTGATGATTGTAAAGAATAATTATTTCTGGTTGCAAGAGCAGGAGGAAGGCAGTACTGGTTTTATTGCCAATGGCGATATAGCCCGCATAAAAAAGGTACGTCGGTTTGAAGATATGTATGGTTTCCGGTTTGCCGACGTTCAGCTGGAGTTTATTGATTATGCCGAAGATCCAATACTGGATTGCAAGATAATGTTGGATACCCTTTACACCGAAGCGCCCGCTTTACCACAAGAGGATCAGAAAAGGTTTTACCAGGAGGTAATGAAGGATTATGAGCACATCCCCAACAAACGCGCCCGGTGGAACGAATTGAAGCTAAACCCTTATTATAACGCATTACAAATAAAATTTGCCTACGCCATTACCTGCCACAAGGCCCAGGGCGGTCAATGGGATGCCGTTTTTGTTGACCAGGGTTATTTAACCGAGGAAATGGTGAATACCGATTTTTTACGATGGTTTTATACTGCATGTACGCGAGCCACTAATGAGTTGTTTCTGGTAAATTTCAATGAAAAGTTTTTTGTAGGTGCTGCCGAGGATTAGGCGGTGGTTTCATAGTTCATTGGGGGGCTTAGTCTATTGATGCATAGTTCCTAAAACAATTTTGACCCCTAGGCATTTTACTATGAACCATCAACTATAGACCATGAACAAGTTTAAAATTTGGCCTTTTGTAATTAGTTTACTGATTACGCTCAGCATCGGCACGGTTGCGGGTTTTGTTACCACACCGCAAATTGGCAACTGGTATGCTAATTTGCATAAACCCTCTTTTAACCCACCCGATTGGTTGTTTGGCCCCGCCTGGACCTTACTTTATATCATGATGGCTATAGCTGCTTACCTGGTTTGGGCAAAGCGGAGCAAAAGCGCGGCATATGTTAGCGCAGTTATAATTTATTTTATCCAGCTATTATTTAACTTTTTGTGGTCGATTGTTTTTTTTGGAATGCACCAAATATTAGGGGCGCTGGTAATTATCGGCTTATTATTTATCAGTATTATGATGAATATTGTTGCTTTTAAAAGAGTTAGTAAAACAGCGGCCTGGTTACTGGCGCCATACCTGTTATGGGTAATATTTGCCGGGATATTGAACTTTAATATTTATATCCTTAACAGGTAATTACAAAGGCAACGCTACAATAAATGAGGTGCCGCTACCCGGAATAGATTTAACGGTAATGGTTCCGTTCATTTCCTCTATTGCTTGCTTGGTAAAATAAAGTCCAAGGCCCATACTCTTCTTATCGAAATCGGATTTAAAGAATTTGTTGAAAATGCGTCTTTTTTGTTCTGGTTTTATGCCCATGCCATTATCTTCTATTTCAATAATGCAATGCTTGCGTGTATAATATGATTTAAATTTTATCCATTGCTCCGCCTTACCGAAATCTGCATATTTTATAGCATTTGATATTAAATTATTGAAAATTACTTTCAAGCATATGGCATTGCATTTTAACTCTTTAACCTCCAGTTCGCTCACAAAGTTTACTTTCTTGCCTTCGGCAAAGAAGCTATTCTGGCTCATAATATCGTTTACAATTTCATTTAAGTTACAAATTTCTGTTTTGCCCACATCGCCATTCCTTATTGTATATAAAACATCCTGAATAAATTTATCCTGCAGCTCAATGCTTTCTCTCATCATCTCGGTATATTCGGGTAGCTTACTTATGTCTTTTTCACGCTCAATTATCGATATCAGCCCTGTTAATGAAGATAGCGGAGCCCGTAAATCGTGTGTTACGTTGTATACAAATTTATTAATGCGCCCATTCATGTTTACCAGCGCAAGGTTTTGGTCGGCAATTACTTTTCTTGATAAATAGAGCTTTTTGAGTATTGTTCCTACTAATAAGGCAGCACAACCCAAAATAATAACCATAATTGAAAGGTTAATGATATAAACATAACGGTTTACCATGCGGCAGGTTACGCCTAAATCGGCCGCAAAATTTTGCTGTATAACCGTTAAATTATCAGATACAGTATTAATTTGCAATAACAAATCTTCTTTATCCACGGCTTGTCCATGGCTTATGCCATTATGCGCAGTTGCGCCAATGGTGTTTAATTTACCTACCATAGCATCAGCCTGTTCCCATTTTCCAAGTGCTTTGTGGAAAAGCGGTACATCTTTAAAATGCTTAAAAAACCATATTAGCTGTTGCAGGTCATCGGCATGATTGCCGGCCATTAAAAAACAAATGCGTGCTATTTCAACATTTTTTCCCGATTCAAGGGCCTCACGGGCAAGGCTGTCACTGATTGGTATGTTGATGTCGCTTTTAAAAAATAGATAATCTATATCATCTTTTGAGTAGATGTAACTCACCAGATGCCTGGATGCATCCTTTTCGCCTTTTGAGTATTGCGATTCGAAATTTGTATACGCCCTGGTTGCAGATAATATTTTTACCGAATAATAATTAGTAATACTAATTATTACTATGGCAATCAGTATGGTTACTGATAAAGCTATAATAACTTTTTTCATTTTGCACCTCCCTGCGAAACACCATATTAACCTTTAATAAAGTATTTCTTTGGGCATTTATACGGGATATATTTAAATAAGGTTATATAAAGTATTAAAAACAGAGATTTCTGTGACAATTTGTAATAAATATAATTTTTTTGTATTTAACCATTGGGTAAATTATGGAGGAATATTGCTTATTAATTGCGCTTAATTTCTCAGGTTTGGTTAGCTATATTGTTGATTTACAAAGCGTTTTATCAGGTTGTTCAATAAAAAACGGTCGCGTTTTGTGTAATTGTCACACTTCAATAAATCCCGTTTGTAAAATAGTTTAGCTTATGTTTAAATATTGTCAGCGCTAAGTCGCTTTTTTTGTTATTGTTGAATTGTTATGAGTAGTTACTTAAGAATTTGACAATAGGATGAATACACGTAATTATTTAACTCCTTACATTTGCTTAACGCTGTTAAATAATTTAATAGTGTGTAAACAAAGTGGCAAGTAAAGATAGAATATTACGATTAAAGGAAGAAACCAGGACAAATATCCTGGAGGCGGCCCTGCGTATTGTAAAAGAGGAAGGGTGGCCCGCCTTAAGTATGCGCAAAATTGCTGATGCAATTGAATATACCGCGCCTATTATATATGAGTATTTTTCGAATAAGGACGCCATATTGATGGAACTGACCCGTGGAGGTTTTTTAATACTAGCCCGGGATATGAAAGCAGCCAAAGAAAAACACCGGCTGCCCGAAAAACAATTGGAAGCAATGTGGCTGGCTTACTGGAATTTCGCCTTTGGCGAAAAGGAACTCTACCAGGTGATGTTTGGGGTAGATGTCAACTGTTGCGAGCTATGCGAGATTTTACCTGAAGCCGAAGAACCATCATTACTGGTAAATGAAGCAATAGAACAGTTGATGGCTCCTCACAAACCAACCAACGATGAAGTATGCACCAAATATTATACATTTTGGTCGGTGGTACATGGATTGATCTCTATTAACATGGTACGCAGAAACATATCAGACGATATTACTCACGAAGTATTAAAAACCGCTATCAGTGGTATTATCCGCTCAATAAAGGATGATTTTTTAATAGAAGCAAGAAGTGGGTTTTAACGCCCTGATAAAAAATTAAAATTTGCTTTAAATAACCGATGTGCAATTGATAAAGCACTATCGGTCACCGAAATATTTTTGAACTAAATAAATACAGCTATGGAAACAACAACTAAAACTCACACCCGGAAAATTAACGATGTTAAACAATTTAACACTGTTAAATTAAGCGTCAACCCTGCCTGTGGTTCAGGTTGTTGCTAAAAAGAACCCAATACCAACCATCATATATCAAAAACAACAACATCAAAATTTAATCAAATCATGAAAAGTATCTATTTAGCACTCATCGTGCTTGCATTATACAGTTGCTCATCAAAACAACAGGCGCCAGTTGCGCCACCACCCCCGGCTTTGCCGGTATCAAGCATCGTTACCGGAACTGATACTACTTACCAGGATTATCCTGCATCAGTAGAAGGTACCGTTAATGTGGAAATCCGCCCACAGGTAAGCGGTACTTTAGATAAGGTATTTGTTGACGAAGGCGCCAAAGTAAGCGAAGGTGAGCCATTATTTAAAATAAATGATATGCCTTACCGTGCAGCCTATAACAATGCCGAAGCCAGTTTACATGCTGCAGAAGCATCTATGGCTAATGCTCAATTAGAAATTGACAAATTAACACCGCTAGTGCAAAACAAAGTGGTATCGGATTATCAGTTAAAAACGGCGAAAGCTACTTACCAGGTAGCCAAATCGAATGTCGAACAGGCAAAAGCTACAGTTTCAACTGCCGAAATTAATTTAGGATACACTTTAATAAAAGCACCTGTAAATGGTTACATCGGCAGGTTGGCAAAAAAACAGGGTAGTTTGGTTGCACCGGCAGATGCTGATGCATTAACCTTATTATCAGATGTACATAACGTTCACGTATATTTTTCACTGAGCGAAAATGACTTTGTAAACTTTAAGGAGCAATATCCGGGTCAAACTTTAAACGATAAATTGAAACACCTGCCATCAGTAACCTTATTACTGGCTGATAACACTGCATTCGGCAATACCGGCAAAATCGATATGATTGACGGTCAGTTTGATAAAACTACAGGCGCTATCACTTTAAGAGCAAGTTTTCCTAATGCACAGGGCCTTTTACGTTCAGGTAATACCGGAAAAGTAAGATTGAGCCAATTTCATAATGATGCATTGATTGTTCCTCAGTCAGCTACTGTTGAAATGCAGGACAAAACTTTCGTGTTTACCGTTGCTGACAGCAATAAAGTTAAAAAACAGCCTATTGTTATTATTGGCAAAAGCGGCAGCAATTATTTGGTTAAAGACGGTGTAAAAGTTGGAGACCAGATTGTATTAAGTGGTTTTGACCATTTACAGGAAGGACAGGTGATTCAGCCGGTAAAATCAGCTGATAAGATCGCTAAAAACTAAAAAACGACTACTAAACTCAAACGTTATGTTTCAGAAATTTATAGAAAGACCGGTACTCTCAACAGTTATCTCCATCCTTTTGGTGATAGTGGGTATACTTGGTTTAACAAAATTGCCCTTAGAGCGATTTCCGAATATTGCCCCTCCGGCAGTACTGGTATCTGCTGTTTATCCGGGCGCCAATGCCGAGACCATTTTACGTTCCGTAACGCCTTCGTTGGAAGAAGCCATTAACGGTGTGGAAAATATGACCTATATGACATCCACTGCCAGTAACGACGGTACATTGGGTATCACTGTTTATTTTAAACAAGGTACCGATCCCGATCAGGCGGCAGTGAATGTTCAAAACCGTGTGTCACAGGCTACAAGCCAGTTACCTGCCGAGGTTGTACAATATGGTATAACCACTACCAAGCAGCAAAATAGCTTCATTGGTGCTATGGCTATCTACTCAGATGATCCAAAAAAATATGATCAGACCTTTGTAGCCAACTATGCGCAGATCAACATCATCCCCGAAATGAAACGTATTCCGGGTGTAGGTTCTGCCAGTATATTTGGTGGGGTTAAGGATTATTCAATGCGTGTTTGGCTTAATCCAAATCAAATGGCTGCTCACAATGTTACACCTGCCGAGGTAACTGCTGCTATACAGGATAAAAATCTGGAAGCAGCTCCCGGTAAATTTGGAGAGAGCAGTAATGAGGCTTTTGAATATGTAATTAAATATAAAGGTAAACTTACCCAACCGGAAGAATATCAGAATATTGCTATCCGTGCAAATGCTGATGGTTCTGTATTGCGTTTAAAAGATGTGGCCCGTGTTGAATTGGGTGCCTATTCTTATAACAGCGTAAGTAACCTGAACGGACACGACGGTATCATCATAGGTATCATACAGCTGTCAGGATCAAACGCTAACGAAATTCAGATTAGCATTGATAAGCTGATGGTGAAATTGTCAAAGGATTTCCCTGTTGGCATCAAATACAACCAGTTCTATCGCACCAAAACCGACCTTGATGAATCAATTACCCAAGTTGAGCATACATTAGTAGAGGCTTTTGTACTGGTGTTTATTGTAGTGTTCCTATTCCTTCAGGATTTCAGGTCTACATTGATCCCGGCAATAGCGGTTCCGGTGGCTATCATCGGCACCTTCTTCTTCATGAATCTGTTTGGTTTTTCGGTTAACCTTTTAACCCTGTTTGCATTGGTACTGGCAATAGGTATTGTGGTGGATGATGCCATTGTGGTGGTAGAGGCGGTTCATGCTAAAATGGAGCACGACCCAAGTCTTACTCCGAAAGAGGCAACTACCGGGGCAATGCACGAAATTACGGGTGCTATTATATCTATTACATTGGTTATGGCAGCTGTGTTTTTACCGGTTAGTTTCATGACGGGTTCAACAGGTATATTTTACCGGCAGTTCGCGTTAACCATGGCCATAGCTATCCTTATATCGGCTGTTAACGCTTTAACTTTAAGTCCTGCTTTGGCAGCCTTATTCTTAAAGAACAAACACAGCGCAGATGGTCACAACGCACCTAAAAAGGGCTTTGTAGAGAAATTTTATGCGGGCTTTAATGGCAGTTTTAATTATGTAACCAACAGATATGTAGGCGGGTTGAAATTCCTGATTCGCAGAAAATGGCTTAGCATGTTCGGTTTGGCTTTGGTAGTATTAGTTACCGTTTACCTGGTAAACAGAACAAAAACGGGCTTTATTCCTACCGAAGATCAGGGCTTTGTGGCCATAGCTGTTAGTACACCATCTGGAACTTCTTTAAGTGGTACCAATAAAGTTTTCAAACAAGCTGAAGATCAGCTTAAAACTTTACCGTCATCAAGGTTTGTTACGGCGTTATCTGGTTTTAACTTTTTAACGCAATCAAGCAGTCCATCTGCCGGTGTAATTTTCTTGCTGTTAAAGCAAAGCGACCAAAGGGGCGCGGTAAAGAATATAGATGATATACAAAATATAGTAAGAGGGAGATTAGCTGGTATACCAGGCGGTACGTTCTTCGTATTCAGTTTTCCAACTGTTCCAGGGTTTAGTAACGTGGAAGCTTTGGACGTGGTACTGCAGGATAGAACCAACGGCAGGCTGGATAAATTTAGCGGCGTTGCCAATAATTTTATAGGCAAGCTGATGGCTAAACCCGCAATCGCTTATGCTTTCACTTCTTATAAAGCTGATTATCCTCAGTTACAGTTAGAAGTTGACGATGAAAAAGCTAATCAGCTGGGTGTAAGTGTTAAAGATATTCTTTCAACTATGCAGGCATACTATGGTACCGCTCAGGCATCAGATTTTAACCGTTTTGGTAAATACTACCGTGTGGTGATTGAGGCTGATGTTGCCGACAGAACCGACCCTTCAACAATTGACCGGGTGTTTGTTAAGAATAATAAAGGCGAAAGCGTACCTATCAATACCCTGGTTAAACTAACCCGCGTTTACGGTTCCGAAACAGCTTCGCGTTTCAACCTGTTTAATTCTATCGAAATTAATGCTATCCCTAAACCGGGTTATAGTTCAGGTGATGCTATTAAAGCTATTGAAGAAACAGCCAAAGAACAGTTGCCATCGGGATATGCTTATGAGTTTTCGGGGCAAACCCGCGAAGAGATTTCGTCAGGCGGTCAGTCAACTATCATATTTTTGCTGTGTTTGGTATTTGTATATTTCTTATTATCAGCGCAGTATGAAAGTTATATATTGCCATTGGCAGTAATACTTTCTATCCCTACAGGTATTTTAGGTGTGTTTGTGGTACTTGGTTTAACCGGTATCGAAAACAATATTTATGTACAGGTAGCCCTGATCATGCTCATCGGTTTGCTGGCCAAAAACGCCATCTTGATTGTTGAGTTCGCGGTGCAACGCCGTAAGGCAGGGCATAGTTTGGTTGAATCGGCCATCGAAGCCGCAAGGTTAAGGATGCGTCCGATCGTTATGACATCACTAGCCTTTGTTTTTGGATTGTTCCCAATGAGTATTGCAACCGGTCCATCAGCACAGGGTAACCACTCTATCAGTATTGGTGCCGCAGGCGGGATGGTGTCGGGCGTATTACTGGGCTTATTTATTATCCCGGTATTGTTCGTGATCTTCCAGGCGCTGCAGGAAAGGATAACCGGAGTGCCGTTAGCTGTGCTGAATAATAGCCTTGGTCATGATAACCTGAACGGACATTCGGTTGCAGAATTGAAAGATGAAGTAACAGCATAAATGACGCATCCGTCGCTAAAAAATTTAATTAAAACACAATGAAAAAATATATAAGTGGGTTAGCTTTATTACTGGTAGTATTAAGCGCCTGCAAGGTTTCAAAAGATGTAAAGACACCCAAGCCCGATCTTCCGGATACTTTCCGGAATGCGGCTGCGGCAAAAGATACCAGCAGTATAGCTGATATACAATGGAAAAGCTTTTTTACCGATGCTACACTGCAAAAGCTGATAGATAGCGCCATTGTCAGAAACTATGATATGCAGATAGCTGTTAAAAATATTGAAGCGGCCCAATTACAGTTTAAACAGGTAAAATGGAATAACGTTCCTACTGCCGACTTTAATGTTACAGCAAGCTCTGACCGGCCTTCAAATAACAGTTTAGACGGTTTAAGTTTAAAATCATATGATATCGGTACCAACCATATTGAAGATTATTCGGCAAATGTAGCTATATCATGGGAGGCTGATATCTGGGGTAAAATCAGGAATCAATCGAAAGCAGCGTTCGCTACCTATTTGCAAACAGGCGAGGCAAAAAAGGCGATACAGACTTCGTTGGTTGCCAATGTATCGCAGGGTTATTATAACCTGCTGATGCTGGATGCACAGCTGGATATAGCTCAAAGCAACGTAAGGCTGAATGATAGTACCTTGCGTATTATCCGCTTGCAATACGATGCCGGACAGGTTACTTTACTTGCTGTACAACAACAGGAAGCTCAGTTACAGTCGGCAGCTGAATTAGTGCCGCAGTTTGAACAAAATATTACTATCCAGGAAAACGCGTTGAAAATTTTGACAGGAAGCTTGCCCGGCAAAATTGCCCGTACAACTATTCTTGATCAGTTAACTACTTCTGATGATTTATCAACAGGTATCCCTTCGGCAATGGTTAGCCGCAGACCGGACGTGAAAAGTGCCGAGCTACAGCTGGTAATTGCCAACAGCAACGTAGGTATTACCAAAGCAGCTATGTACCCAGCTTTACGCATTACAGCAAGTGGTGGCTTAAATAGCTTCCAGGCAAGCAACTGGTTCAATATTCCGGCTTCACTCTTTGGTATAGTAGGTGGTAGCATCGGCCAGCCATTGCTGGAGCATAAAGAATTAAAAACAGAGTACCAGGTAGCAGAGGTTCAGCGGGAAAAGGCGGTACTACAATTCAGACAATCGGTTTTAAATGCAGTAGGCGAAGTATCTGATGCATTGGTTAAAATTGAAAAGTTGAAAACACAACAAACCATTGCCGCAAACAGGGTGGCTACCTTGCAACATGCCACTGCCAATGCCAACCTTTTATTTAAAAACGGCATGGCTACTTACTTAGAAGTAATAACAGCGCAGGGAAATGTATTACAAAGCGAATTAGACCTGGCTTCTATCAAAAGAGACCAGCTAACAGCAGTTTCAGATCTTTACCGTTCTTTAGGCGGTGGATGGAGATAAAATGTGTGGGTGATTTTTTACAGGCCTTCGGATATTTTCCGGGGGCCTGTTTAGTTTAGCCCCGACTTGGTAACAAAGTTTTGTCAAATAATTAACATATTAGCAACAAAATCGAAAAGAATTATTTGGTTGGCTTGAGCGTTTTTATCTGATAAACAGATAGTTGTATAATATAAATCTCAATACTTAACATTAACTTAACATTAAAAACACTGTAAGTTAATCTTTGGAATTTACCTTTGTCGGGCAATCATTATAGAGTATGTTAATGATAGCAAAATAGATAAATTATTGAGGAAACTCAATCTTTTTAAATAAAAAAACTTCCGGATACATAAACGTTTAACACTTAAATGCATCAACTCATGGAAAACACAATTAAAACAGACAATCAGAAAAAAGAATATAACCAGGTACTTGACAATTATAATGACGAGTATTGGTCAAAAAAATATGGCGTTTCGGCTGAAGAATTGAAACAGAATTTAAATAATGTTGCAATTACAGCTAAAATAATTGAAGCCACTACAAGGAAAAACGCTTTTGCTTTATAAAAGCGCATTGTATTTTTTTCAAAAAAAGTAAATCCGGGATTCACATTCCGGATTTTTTTTGCTTTATACTTTCCGGTTAAAAGACTCATCTATACAGTAAAAATAATATATGTTACAACACATGTTTGTGTAATGTAAACTTATTCCAAAAGCAAAGCTCGTAAACTGTATTCTGATATTTTTGTGCTTTCTGAATGTTTTAGAAAAAAGTTCAAAGAAATCAAAATACAGCAATGTTTAAATTAAAAGTGATATCATCAACCGTTCGCCCGGGTAGAAAAGGGCCTGTTATAGGCAAATGGATAACAAAAGAAGCTACAGAACACGGAAGTTTTGAGGTTGAGTTCCTGGATTTGGGTGAGATAAACCTGCCGCTAATGAATGAAGCTGTTCATCCTATAATGAGGCAGTACGAACACGAACATACCAAGCAATGGAGCGCCAAAATTGAAGAAGCGGATGCTTTTATTTTTGTTACTGCCGAATATGATTACAGCTACCCGGCCTCGTTAAAAAATGCAATGGAATATCTGGTACATGAGTGGGCTTATAAACCTGCAGGTATGGTAAGCTATTCTGCCGGGCCATTTGCCGGTGTAAGAGCTGTAATGAGTCTTAAATCAGATCTGTTGTCATTGAGAACCGTGTCGCTTGCCGAAATGGTGAATGTTGCTTCGTATAACCAGTATCTTAACGAAGACGGTGAGTTTATAGCCGATGAAAAACTAACTGCCGCTTCAAAAATTATGCTTAATCAATTGGTGCGCTATGCAAAAGGTTTAAAAGCTATTAAAGAAGATAAATAATAAGCACCCAGCTTATTTGCAATATAAAGGATATGGTACCGCGGGTATTATATCCTTTTTTATTTCTGACCGTTGTTTTCTATGCAATAGGCCATTTCTGCCATCCGAGCCCACTTCTTACGTTCCCGGCGCATTCGGGGAAATATTGACGTAACATTAATTGTAAAATAATATAACAATTTGGTAATCAGTATTTTTCTGCAAATACAATTCTTATCTATTTCTTTGAGTGATAAATCAATTTTTAGTACAACCGGACTTTCATCCCCAAAAAATCAAGCTAAAAAATTATGCACTTATTAAACGCAATCACCCTCCCTTTTATGGGCGAGGTAAATTTAAGCGGATCAGTTCTGATCGTTTTTTTTGTCTGCTTAATAGCCGTTGTTGGCTTTGAGTTTGTAAATGGCTTTCATGATACTGCCAACGCCGTTGCTACGGTAATTTATACCAAAGCGCTGAAACCCGTTATAGCTATTCCGTGGTCGGGCTTTTTTAACTTCCTGGGTGTATTCCTTGGTGGTGTTGGCGTGGCAATGGGTATTTTGAAACTATTGCCATTAGATGACTTGATGAGACTACCCGTTGCCGTGGGTGCCTGTATGGTTCTAGCTGTGTTGCTGGCCTCAATAGTTTGGAACTTAGGCACCTGGTATTTAGGCATACCATGTTCAAGTTCACATACTTTGATAGGATCAATGATTGGGGCCAGTTTGGCTTTTACTTTATACTATGGCGGCATAGGTGTAAACTGGTCAAAGGCAGGCGAAATAGGTACATCACTTATCATTTCACCGCTGATTGGTTTTGGTGCTGCAGCATTATTAATGTGGTTTATTAAAAATGTGTTAAAGGCAAAGGCTTTATTCCATATCCCGCAGGGCGAAAATGATAAGCCGCCAATTTTAGTGCGCTTATTGTTAATCACTACCTGTACGCTGGTGAGCTTTTTCCATGGCAGTAATGACGGACAAAAAGGTGTGGGTTTATTAATGCTGATTCTGATTGCTTTTTTACCGGCAAAATTTGCGGTCGATCATTCTATATCAAATGATAAAATACTTTTATCGTTAAATAAAACCGAGCAGGTAATCAACAAAAACGCTGCTACTGACCCGGTTGCTAAAGGATTATTGATAAAACTGGATTCATCCATCGTTAAAACAAAGGCAATGTTAATCAGTACCGATGCTAAGGGTACTGATAAAACTTATTTATTCCGCAAACAAATAAAAAGCGTAGGCAAAGGTATTACCGAGGTATTAAGCAGCAAAAAAATTGTGCTTGCTAACGAAGATAAAGCTATATTGACTACAGCAAATAAAGATATTACAGGCGTAACGGATTTTGCCCCGATATGGGTTATTGCAACTATATCTATTTCATTAGGTATTGGCACGATGATAGGCTGGAAGCGTATTGTGGTAACTATTGGTGAAAAGATAGGAAATGAGCATTTAAATTATGCACAGGGTGCAACTGCCGAAATTGTAGCTGCATCAACAATTGGATTAAGCACCTGGGCAGGTTTGCCGGTGAGCACAACTCACGTGCTTTCCAGTGGTATTGCCGGGTCAATGGTAGCCTCTGGCGGTACCAATAACTTAAATAACGGAACATTAAAAAGCATTGCTATGGCCTGGATATTAACTTTGCCGGTAGCTATTATTTTAGCTTTCCTACTTTTTATGCTCTTCCATTTATTTATTTAAGCAGTTATTTTTTACGCATTTAGTTTAACTTAAAGCTCTGAAAAAATGAAACAAATACTCGTAGCAAGCGATTTTTCAAATAGTGCAGGCAATGCAATGGAATACGCTTTGTCATTAGCCAAAATATTAAATATGGAAGTATGCGTTTTGCATGCTATACATCCTACCGAAGGCATCAACAATAATACCTACAACGCTATTTTTATTGATGATTACTATAACAATAAAAGAGAGGCCCTGAAAGAATGGGCATCAACCTATACCAGCAAAGAGGAGTTTAAAGATGTTGAAGTAACCACTATTTGCGGCGTAGGCTTTTTGAAAAATGTAATTACCCGTTACATTGATGAAAACCACGTAGAACTATTGGTAATGGGTGTTACCGGATCAACCGGAATTACCGGTATTGTGGGCAGTAATGCTAGCATGATGGTGTCTGTAGTTAAAATTCCTACGCTGATCGTTCCTCTGGAAACTAAGTTTTCGTCGGCAGCACCAATTATTACCCTCGCAACAGATTATGAAACCCGCCTTTCGGCCGATGATGTAAATGCGCTTAACGAAATGGTAAAGGCATTTAGGTCGCCCAAAATGCAAGTGTTGTATGTTAACGAGAATACAGAAGCTAAAAGCCTGGAAACAAACGAAAACAGGTTAAAAGAACTTATAAAAGACACAGAATTGGAGTTTAACTACATCAGCGCCAGCAAACCATTAAATGGTATCATGGAGTTTATTGAACATAACGAAACTGATATTCTTTGCCTGGTAAAACATCACCATAACATAGTTTACCGCCTTTTTAACAGAAGTACAGTAAATCAGGTAATGAAAAAACTAGTAAAAGCCATCCTTGTTCTCCACGAATAAAAAACAAAATACTTATCCTATACCTTACAGCCTGCGCCAAAAACGCAGGTTTTTTTGTTTTATGGATACACTGGTGTTTTTTATGAGTGGGTATAATGTTTTTGATTTTTGTAACTATCGTTTTACTGTTTTTAAAAAGCGCCAAAAATAAGGTGAGCATCGCCGATGCCGCCTACTAACCTTTATGAATTACTTTGTTTAAATTTGTTTACCAATGGAAACCGAAACAAAACCCAAAAGTAAAGGGGAACTGGCACTTGAGTTTGGTCGTTCGATGACCGAAATGAGGAACTCTTTGCGCCAGCATGTTCAGGTAAAGATAAAGGAGTATAATATCAATATCACTTTTGAAATGCTGGAGGTGATGTCATGCCTTTGGAAAAAAGATGGCGTCAATCAACAGGAGATAGCTGATTTAACTTTAAGGGATAAATCAAGCATGACTTACCTGATTGATAACCTGGTGAAAAGAGGAATGGTAAAACGGGTTGAAGATGGTATTGACCGTCGCAATAAATTAATTTACCTTACAGACGAGGGTAATAAATTAAAAGATATATTATACCCATGGGTGGCCGAGGTTTATAAAATGGCGACAGTAGATGTTGATTTAAAGGCGCTGGAAGGCGGGATTGAAATGGTAAACAAAATGATTAGCAATTTGAAAATGTAAACATTAGCCTTAAACAGGGGGCATAGGCTATTTAGTAAGATTTTTTAATTTATTAATATGAAAACAATACTGGTACCTGTTGACTTTTCCGAAACGTCTGCCAATGCTTTGAAATATGCAGCAGATTTTAGCAAGGATATTGATGTTGACCGCATCATTTTATTGAAAAGTGTTTATCTATCCATGTATGCCCAATTATTGCCCTCGGCAGATTTCGTACAACTGAGCACAGTTGACATTGACTCCGCACGACGGGAGGCGGAAGAACAGTTGAAAGATATTGGCCATAAATTTATAAAGGTTTGCGATCAATCAATAAAGGTTGAAACTGCCATTAGCGAATTACCTTTATTACGCGCCATTCACCAGGTAATTGAAGAGCAAAGGCCCAATTTGCTGATAGCAGGCAGTGGTGGAACTTCCTTTCTTGACGAAAGTTATATTGGTGGACAGGTAGTAGCTATTGCCAAAACCAGTGCTATACCGATATTGATTATACCCTCAAAAGTAAAATATCAAACAGTTGAAAAAGCTTTGGTTCCATGTGATTTTGCAGCAATTGACCGTTTAGGCGTATTAGACAAAATACCTGGTTCAAAAAAATGGATAAACCCGGAACTGTTGGTTTTAAATATATCTACCCGGCCAAAACACCAGATAGAAAATGACGGTCATACAACTGCATTGAAAGAGCTACTGGATAATTATAAATACAAAGTTTATTGCGAAGAATGTGATAATACCGTTAAAGGAATACTAGAATTTGCTCAGAAACACAATGCACAGCTTATTATAGCATTACCCGGCAAATACAGTTTCTTTTATAGCTTTACACACAAAAGCATTACTGATGCTTTGGCCCAAAATACATCGCATCCGGTTTTAATACTTAAATAGAAGGAAGAAACGAAAAAAAATAAAGGAGCCCATTAATCAAAAAGGGCTCCGTAAAAAACATATTCACTACTTAATAGCTGGCATTGTTCATAATGTTAACCGTTAAACCATCGCCGGAATTGGTTGGCGTAGCTAATCCATAAAAATAAATGGTATAAACAGAACCGCTTGAGATGTTTTGTGCCGGAAGCGTAGCCAGTACCGTATTGGTGCCCGCCTGCCTAACCTCGAAGGTGTAATTGGTGTTTCCCAGAATTGGTAAAAATGACGAATAACCTTTGTAAGCTTTATTGGTAATAATGGCTGCACTTCCTTTAACACCTAAATCTACGGCCGGCGCATCAGGACTCAGGTTAACAAACCTGATATTTGCATTATTGCTTGTTGGCTGGCTTATCGAATCGGTTAACATAACCAGTTCAAGGCTGCTGGGTTTATTTGCCAGGAACAACGAATAAACATAATTCGGATTTAAGTTAACCGTATCCGAAAATATTTTAGTGCTAGTTCCTGTGCTGTAAAATATGGCATTTCGTTTGCCGGCGTAGGCTTTAAAATAGTCAATTCCGCCTCCGTAAACAACCGGGGTTTGGTTCACCTTATTTCCGTCCAGATAGAAATCAATGGAAGGCTGATCTGGCGCGGCCTGTACCACCGTTACCAGCGCAACCGGTGGATTGTAATAAGTGTTGTTATCTTTTAAACAAGAGGAAAGGGCAATGGCTATTAAACATAGCCCGCCAATTTTTGTAAATAAATTTTTAGAAAAGTGACTGCAAAATTTCATGATTATGGCATTTGTAATTACTACCCCGTACGCAATTAATAATAAAAACGCTACAATAAATGGTTTGTTTTTGCTATGTAGGCGTGTTTTGTGGTGATTTACAGGCTATAAAAAGAAAAATGATTTTTTTAAAAATGCCCCGGCAGTGTCATTACAGACCGATTTTTATTTTTATTTTTAGATTAATTTTTTCTTTAAAACCTTTAAGCCTTTGGAAACAGATCACTCGCAAATGAAGTTAGGGAAATTAAATCCCGTTAATGATCCTGATACACTTCAACTTTCTGATTATTTAAACCTCAATGTACTTCCTGCAGCGCCGGCCCAATATAGTTATGCCGATAATATCAGCGCATGGGGAATAATGAATAACGACAAAATTAATAACTGCACTTTGGCAGCTGCGGGTCACTTAATTATGGAATGGACGGCCAGCAATGGCAAAATGATTACGCCTGCCGATCAGGATATTATTAATGCTTATACGGCAATAACCGGGTATAACCCCGCTACCGGCGCAAATGACGACGGTTCCGGCGCAAAAGAGGTATTGAATTATTGGCGAAAAACAGGTATTGCCGGGCATCTTATAATGGCATATGCAGCCCTTGAGCCACAAAATCATCAACATATTATGCAGTCGGTATATTTATTTGGAGGGTGTTATGTGGGCTTATCATTACCTACAACGGCAAAAACGCAGCTGGTATGGGACGTACCACCCACCGGTGTACAGGGTGAAGGCGCCAAAGGATCGTGGGGCGGTCACGTAGTGCCGGTAGTCGGCTATGATGCCAATGGGCTAACAATTGTAACATGGGGAGCCACCAAAGCCATGACCTGGAATTTTTGGGATACCTACAGCGATGAATCGTACGCAATTATAAGTATAGATTTTACCACGAATAAAATAGCACCAAATGGATTTAACCTTGCATCGTTAAAACAGGATTTAAAGAAAATTTCTTCGTAAAATATTAAACCGTCACCTTGCGGCTGGCCCTAAGTTTTACTAACTGGTAACATACTCCAACAATAAAAAGAATTATCAGGCAACTTAACCCTTTTTGAACAATAGGTGAACCGGGTCCGCTCGCAAGCGGAGCACTGATTGGTAACCGGGTCAGTGTTTCGACAACAGCGGGAATTAATGAGAAAAATAACGTTGCCGACATCAAAATTACTTGTGTATAATTTGCCAGTTTACCAAATATGCGCAGCTGGTGTACAAATATGGCTATGGGCAGCAATATTAAAATTAATACAGCAACGTAATGCCCCGCTGTTGGATGCCCCAGCTTCATAATAGGAAGGCTCGTAAGGCAAGTTAGAACGGTTAAAGTGATATATATTTTACCAAGCTTGCTTGATGGAATGATCTTTCCATCAAGAGCCAGTGCGTAAAATGCACTTATAATTGCAAGGATACTGATAACGGTATGAATAATACCAAGTATGGAAAGATGGTTAGGCATAATTGTGGTTGTTAAGGAGTTAGCGAACGGTATTAACTGATGTAATTTAGATATTTTTCTGTTGCTAACCTAATGTTGATGGATTATACCCAAATTGCTGTTTAAAAGCTACCGAAAAATGCGAAAGGCTTTCGAATCCCACCTGTATATACACTTCAGATGGTTTTTGTTTTTGTTCGCTGATTAAAAAATGAGCCTGTCTTAATCTTTTTTGTATCAGCCATTTTTGAGGCGGAAGATGGAACAGCTTTTTAAAGTCTCTTTTAAAGGTGGCTACGCTCCGCCCGGTCAGATAGCTTAGGCGTTCAATAGGCACGTTGTAATAATAGTTTTTGTGCATAAAGTCTTCCAGATCAATTTTGCCGGGTTCCGAAAATTCTGATAAAATGACATCAATGCCGGGATCAATACTGCGCACAATTGTTATGGCTTCGGCCACTTTAATCTGGATCAGATCGTCAGAAAGCGGGCCTGAAAAATCGTTATAGAGCGATAGTGAGTTGAAAAAGCTATCAAACAATGTATTCTTCCAAACCCTTGCAGTATCAAGGGAATAACCTTCCATACTTTTTAAAGGCGATTCTTTTACCGGGTGAGCGGCATAATAATTTTTTAGAAAGGATTGTGTGAAAAAGATGCTTACCGATTTAAAGGGCGCATCGATTGCAGGCTGTTTCAGCGTGTTTGCAAGGAAGTTACGCCGGAAAAATATTGTATCTCCGGCTCTAAAAGTTTTCCTTTTATTTTCTTCAATAAGAGTAACGTCTCCTGAATAGATATGAGATATACCATGTTCTGGAACGATGCTTTCTTTTGATAGATGCTTTTTTTCGGTACAGGAGAAAAAAATGTCCTGTATGGTATATGGATGGCTGTTATCGCTCATATTGCTGAAGTAAATATATTAAACCCGATGATTATTTTACTTGGCTCATAATAACTTTGTCTTTCAGCCCATCGGGAAAGAAGCGAGCAATAAAAAGGGCTGGCGCTGCCATGTAACCAGCAGAATAGCGCGCTTTTGGTTTTTTAGCTTCAATGGCTTTTTTTATTAGTTCGGCAATAATTATAGGTTCGGGGTTCTTGTTGTCAGTCTGTTTAAAAGCGTTCGAAAACTTATCTGCCAATGCCTTGTACGCAGTATTGCCGGATGTTTTTATCAGGCTGTCGAGTGCTATACCTCCCCATTCTGATTTTATACCCCCCGGTTCAATTACAATAACATCGATCCCAAATTGTTTAACTTCATTACGCAAACTATCGCTCAAACCTTCAATTGCAAATTTGCTGGCATGATACCAGCCACCAAATGGAGTAGCCATTTTGCCGCCTATGGATGAGATATTTACTATTTTTCCATAGCGCTGTTGGCGCATCCTGGGTAAAACTAGCTGTGTTAATCGCGCCAGCCCAAATACATTTACTTCCAGTTGATATTTAGCATCGCCAATTGATACGTCTTCAATGGCGCCGTATGAACCAAAACCGGCGTTGTTTATCAGGATATCTATTTTACCTTCGGCGGTCATAATTTGTGCTATGCCTTTTACCATCGAATCTTCATCCGTAACATCCATGACGATAATTTTAATGCCTAAAGAAATAAGGTCATTCATTTTATCAAGGCGGCGTGCTGCGCCATAAACGGTATAACCATTGGCGGCTAAAAACTTTGCGGTTTCTTTTCCAATTCCTGCAGATGCGCCCGTTATCAATACTATTTTTTTCATTTTTTCTTTGGTTAATTTACATAACAAATTTCAGCAGAAAAAGTGACGACAGCTTTATTGTGTGGCTCAATTTACTTTATTGTACGGCTCATTTATTGCCACCTTTTTACACCCATTACTTGCGCCGGATGTTACGACCATTTAGTACAATAAAATAACAACTTTATGTTTTGGAGAGCCTTTAGCCAATTCAAATATTTTATTTTTGTTGTTAATGGAGTCGATAGAAAAAGAAATAACCGAACTGCTGTTGCTGAGTGCTAAAACTGAAAAACCAGCAAAATATAAGGACCTGAAGAAATACATAGGCACTAATTATGATTTTACCGGGTTGTCTGTTCCAACTCAGCGGGCCCTATTTAAAAAAGGCTTTAGCTTTAGCGGTTTGCCGTTGGCAAAACAATTGGAAATATGGGACAGGCTTTGGAAAACAAGCAGCCAGTACGATATAATGACGTTTGCCCTTATGTTTGTTAATAAGCACCTGAAAGCTTTTGAGCCTGTTGAAATATGGAACATAACCAGGGAATGGGTAAGTAAAGTTGATAACTGGGCACATTCAGATCAACTATCAACCATATACGCTGATTTGCTGGAGATAGAAGCTGACTTGATTTATGCACAATACGGCATCTGGAATAAATCTGTAAACCCCTGGGAGCGCAGGCAATCGCTTGTCGGATTACTCAATTACAGTAAACTACGCAAAAAAGTATTGCAGTTTGAAAAGCTATCGTCAATGGCGCTTGTTTTATTGAAGGATGACGACTATTTTGTACAAAAAGGAGTAGGCTGGACGTTGCGCGAAATGGGGAACGTTTATCCTGAAGAAACCTTTGCTTTGCTTACCGGCAATATTGCCATCATTCATCCAACAGCCTTTACTGCTGCCATTGAAAAGCTTACCATTACCAATAAAGAACAGCTTAAAGAATTAAGAAAGGCAGCCAGAAAAAAGTTGCCGGCGTAAAATATTTCACAGAAAGCTTTATTAAATTTATCGGCAATAATAAGTTGCTGAATCCCGTTAGTTTTAGCGTAAAATATATCCCCTATGAAATTTAAACATCTGCTATTAGCCCTTGCTCTGCCTTTTTTCTTCTATTCGTGTAAAACATTAAAGCCTGTTGCACCGGCAAACACAGGAGCCCAGATACCTGGTATTGTTCAACCGATATCAAATGTTGAAGTACCAGTATCCGTTGATCTGAAAAGCTACTTTGTACAGGCCGAAAACTCGGTGCCTACCAAATATTCTGATAATCAGCAGCCATGCCAGGGTTTGCGGTATAGTTATACATTTATCCGTACGCCATTTGCTATTACAGGCAATAATAATGTGGTAAACTTGAAATTTATAGGTAGCTATGGTTTTGTGGCTTCGTATTGCGCCAAATGCTCTGATCTTTTAGGCTCTGGGCCGCAATGTATTGTCCCAACTATTTCGGCACAATGTGGTGTAGATGAGCCGTTGAGGCGGATGGAAATTTCGTATCAGTCAACCATAAATGTGATGCCTGATTATCATTTAAAATCGAAAACAATATTGTACCCGGCTCCTAAACCCCTTGATCGCTGTAACGTGTTTATGGGAAATATTGATGTTACCGACAAGTTGATAGATTACTTAAACCAACCCCTTAATGACCTGGGCAAGCAGGTTGATGCTAAAATTGCCGCTTACAATGTGAAACCCATAATTGACCAATTATGGAAAAGCACAGCCAACGAATACAAAATAGGTGATGTGGGCTATTTGTATATTAACCCACAAGCGGTTCGTGTGAGTAGCTTTAGCCTCAATGGCTCAATATTGAATTTTTCTGTAGGTATATCGGCAAGGCCTTATGTAACTACTGTAAGCAGCCCGCAGCCGCCAATGCCGCTGCCCAATTTAAGTACCTACGTGCCCACTAAAGGATTTAATATTTACCTCGATTTGCTGGAGAACTACAAGCATTTGACTAATATAGTAAACCAACAGGTTGAAGGACAGAAGGTTGATATTGCAGGCAAAGAGTTTGTTGTTGACAGTACACGGGTTTACGGAATAGGTACCAAAATAGTCATGAAAATAGATTTCAGCGGTTCAAATACCGGAACTATTTATTTGGTAGGTACTCCCAAATATGATCCTGTAAATCATGAATTGTCATTCCCCGATTTAAGTTTTGATCTGCAAACAAAAGCATGGATGCTTAAGGTTGCCAAGTGGATGTTTAATGAAAAGATAACCAGCATGATTCGTGAAAAGGCCACTTATAATTTTACAACGTTTATAGCCGATAATAAAGCCCGTTTGCAGAAAGAATTAAGCCGCGATTATGGCCATGGGGTTCATTCAGATGTGTTTATTCAGGATATGGATATTGAAGCCATTTATCCAACCAGTGAAAAACTCATTATCCGCACACTTTCAGACGGGCAAATTAAAGTTAAAGTGGTAATGTGATTTTAAATCCTTTTAGCGTACTGCATTAACATTTTCTGCACAATATTTAAATAGTTGCACTTGAATAACCGGTGGTATCAATATATTTACAATCGATTGCCATATAAACCAGGCCACCATTTATAAATATGATGTTAAAAAGAAAGACAACTATCGGGAGCAGTGTTTTTACGCTATTACTAAGTGTCATTGCAGGTGCTTTTTCGGCCAATGCCGCAGTAAAATCATACAAAAAGGATGTAAGCGGGGTGACCTTTTCTTTGGATAAGGGTTTGATGCGGATAAAAATTTGCAGCAGCGATATTATTGAAGTTAAGTACACCATGTTTGATGCTTTTGAGAAAAAGGAATCATTGGTGGTTAATAATCCATGGGTAAATAAAACCAATTTTGCGGTAGCTGAAACCAATGCTAATATCATCATAACAACAGCCCGCCTAAAGCTGCTGATAAACAAAGCTACCAATGCAATAACCTATGCCGATAAGAATGGCAATGTGATTACTTCAGAAGATAGCGAAGAAAATAAAACTATGCAGGCAGCCACTATTGCTGGAATAAATACCTACAATGTTAGTACCCAATTCAATTCTCCGGCAAATGAAGCACTTTATGGATTAGGTTGTCACCCGGAAGATTCGCTATCCATCAATTACAAGGGTCGTAACCAGCAAATGCTGATTAAATATATGACAGGTGCCATCCCGGTATTATTGTCAACAAAAGGATATGGCTTGCTTTGGGATAATTATTCGGCTTCTGATTTTTATGGTGGCGAGGCTGGTAACACCAAATTTAAATATGTATCAGAAAGCGGAAAGCAGGTGGATTACTATTTTTTTTACGGCCCTGATTTTGATAAAATAATTGGCCTTTATCGCATTGCGACCGGCCGGGCGCCAATGTATCCGAAATGGTCGATGGGACTATTTCAATCGCAAGACAGGTATAAAACACAGGAAGAAATATTATCTGTAAAAAACAATTACCGCAATAATCATATACCGGTTGACGCCATTGTGCAGGACTGGTACTGGTGGTCGCCACTACCAATCGGTTCACATATAATGAATCACGAGCGGTATCCCGATCCAAAGGCAATGATTGACGAATTGCATAAAGCAAATATGCATGCAATGATATCCATATGGCCGGTATTTGGCAGCGGGACCAATAATTTTAATGCCCTTAAAAGCAAAGGTTTTTTAACAAGCATTACCTGGGATAACTTTGTTACCCACACTTTTGACACTTATTATGATGCGCATAATCCTAAAGCAAGGGCAATGTACTGGCAGCAGGCAAAAGATAGTGTGGTTGCCCGTTATGGTTGGGATGCCTGGTGGGTTGACCAATGTGAGCCTGATAATGGCTCCTTGCTAGACGAACGCCGTAAAGCTGATTTTTTTGTAGGCAAAGGCATTGATTATTTTAATACTTATTCCTTAGAGCATTCGGAAGGCCTTTATAAGGGATGGCGAAAAGATATTCCCGGTAAACGTGCTTTTTTCCTGATCAGGCAATCATTTGCCGGTGAGCAGCGGAATGCTGCTACTTTGTGGTCGTCTGATATCACTACAACCTTTGCTTCGTTGCGTAACCAGGTTCCACAGGGCATTAATGCCTGTGTTTCGGGTATCCCATATTGGACATCAGACATCGGCGGCTACCTGTCGCGTGTATCGCCCGATGGTATTCCCGATTGGTCGAAACCTGCCTATCGCGAACTATTTACCCGTTGGTTTCAATTTGGCACATTTTGCCCTATTATGCGTATCCACGGTAAAGGCGAAAGAGCTTTATTCTCCAGTAACTGGGACGACAACACAAAGGCTATTCTGCTAAAATATGATAAGCTGCGTTATCGCTTGCTGCCCTATATTTATTCGCTTGCGGGCTACGTAACGCAGCAAAATTATACCATAATGCGTTCGCTTAATTTCGATTTCAGGAATGATCCGGGTGTATATAATATTCAGGATGAATATATGTTTGGCCCTGCATTTTTAGTTAGTCCTGTCACTGAGCAACTGTATACCGGCCCTAAAGCTGCCGAGGGTAAAACAACCCGTAATGTTTATTTACCGGCATCGGCACAATGGTATGATTTTTATACCGGGCAATTATATAAAGGAGGACAAACTATAGCATCGGCTGCGCCAATTGATATTATTCCTTTGTATGTAAAAGCGGGTTCTATTATTCCGATGGGGCCTGTGGTTGAATATGCTACACAAAAAACAAACAAGGTTATTGAGCTGCGCATTTATCCGGGTGCAAATGGACAATTTACATTGTATGAAGATCAGAACGATGGCTATAACTATGAAAAGGGACAGTATACCACCTTTACTTTAAGCTGGAATGATCAGCAGCATCAATTAAATATTTCAAACATCAAAGGCAGCTTTCCCGGCATGTTAAAGCAGCGTACCATTAATGTGATAATTGTAAAAGGCAGTCACGGCTCAAATGTTGATGTGGTAAATAAGATAGATAAATCAATCAACTATACCGGTAAAGCATTGTCGGTTAAAATATAAGTGAATTGATAGCGGTATCAAACTTACGAAGTTTTCAAAACTTCGTAAGTTTTTCAGCGTTTATATCATTTAGCCTTCAGAATCCCACTGGATTTTCACACTCAGGATGACGACGTCGTTTAATTAACTTTCATCTTTCGAATACTCATAATTTTACATCCATAGCAAAGGATGCCTGATCGGTAGGTTTCTGATGACTTCTTCCACTTGAGGATTGTGATCCAGCTTTTGCCAGGTTTGGAGCCAATTGTTTTGGTTGTATGCGTTAGCGCCAAATAGTAAAAAAGGTTGTGCAACCGGCCAGTTATCCCAATACATTACATCGGGTTTTAAGATCCATTTGCTTTTATCTGCTACAAATGGATAAAGATAAAGGATGCCTTTTTTGATGGATTTGCCATCAGTAGTCTCAAAATTCCATAAATTATCCTTCGGGGTCGATAAGATCTGGCAAAGGGTGGCCATCGCATCCAGATTAAAGATAGAATATCCGTAAGGCTTGGTGCGCGCCATTTCTAAAGGGAAACTGCCGTCTGCGCCCATCTGGTTGGGTAATAAAACGGTTTTGTACAGTACACGCATAGAATCCAGTACCGCCTGGTTGCCGCATAGCTTAGCAAAAGAAGCTACCTGCATGGCCCAGCAAGTAGAATGATTGTTTTTAGTTAGTTTTTCCTGTATGCCCGGTTTGCTTGTCATTAACCAATTGGTATAGGTTGCAAACCAACTTTTTATGCCTTCAATAGTTTGCTTATCCAGTGCATCCGAACCCTCCATCACTATAACTCCCTGAGCAATTTCCATTAAATGTATAGTATCAATAATGCCATAGTTACGACCGGTAAATTTACCTTTTACAGCCTGTGCGTACCACAAGCTGGGATTCATCAGCGTTTTGGGGTCAATAAACCATGCTTTAAGATGAATAACCGCCTGTGCCGCATACTTTTTATCACCGGTTATTTTGTAGGCCGATGCCAGGGCGCCAATTATTTTGCTGAACCTGATCATCGCCTTGCGGTGTTCCACAAAATTGTCGGGATTGGTCAATCCGTCACGGTTGATATAGGGCCCGTTTGGGTTTTGAGGGTCGGGCCAAAAGTAATCTGCTTCAGAAAAAAAATCATGCTTGCCGCCCGCACTCCGTGTACTAAAGGAAGCGGTAACGGTAATGGGTTTTTGCTGCATTGCCCATGCCGCCTCTTTTAAAATTTGCTTTTTTAAAGTGGCCCGCGCTGCGTTTTCAATACCGGTTTTTGTTTCCGTATAACGCGTATTGGAAAAGGCATTTTGAAAAGTAAAAAGAACAATGATGAAAAATATCCGGGCCAGTGTTTTCATATTTTGTTATGTTGATTTTCTTGTTATTTTCTTTTAACGCTATTTAAAGCCAATTGCCAGGTAAAATAAGCTGGGTCACTTTTTGTAGTTTGTTTAATAATTGTTAAGTACGCAGGATCGAAATAAGCCGCTAATGATAGGGTGTATAAGCCGCTCTCCGGCTTAAACAATGTTCCGGCGTCATAACCTTTTTCATGATTTTTGGCGCGTTGCTTATCAAAAGGAACGGTACTATTTACAAACTCGCCATGTGTTTTCTCGCCGGTCATGTATGGAACCATAAAGTCAACGCATTTTTTTAGCGATGCAGACTTGGGGGTTTGATAATTAAAATAGTCTTTCCCGTTTGCCCTGTAAATAGCAATGCAGGCAGTTAGTAAAGGTTCAAGATCATAAGTGTGGTAGTGAAAGGCATCGCGCTCAACAAAATCATGGGTGGTGCCATCAGCATTTAAATTGATAGCCAATTGTTTTTCCAGTTCGATGCTTATAATATCATCATATTTTTTAGTATGCAGTGTAAAGGCGATCAACGTGAATATTTTTATACGATGCGAATTCCAGTTATTGATGGCGGTGCCTCTGCCCGGTTTTGCAGATGCACTGTTTACCTCGGCGTCAGCAATGGTTTCCATCCAGGTGTCAATTGTTTTTCTATTTTCTGCCGATATTTCACTTCGTACCAAATCATAGCCGGTAATCATATCTTCCAGCTTAGTTTCATTTATAGGATCACCGCTGGCTTTGTTTGTATTGCTCCACGCTAAAAGGAAGGCAGTTGCTTTATCCAGATAGGTTTTATCGCCATACAAGCGGTATATTAAAGCCAATGCGTAAACTTTACGCGCATCGCCAACCGCTTTGAGGCTTGCCGTTTTTGCAGGATTACCCTCCAGTAATCCTTGCGATTGTATTTCTGCTATCGGATCAGGATCTTCGGTTAACGCCTTTTGTGCCGTTGTTAAAAATTGCTGATATACTTTTTTATAGGTTGAAGCGCTACTGTTATTGGTGTCAATATCCTTCCGCAATGCCTTGATTTCACTTGTTGTCATGCTCACTATCTGCGCATTGGAATGCAGGTAGAAAGTCACCAGAGAAATAAGCAAAATAATCTTCTTCATTTTTAATAATTAAAAGCTTTTTTTATGCCCAACTCCAATCCACGCAGCTCCGCCAAACCCCGTAAACGACCAATTGCTGAGTAACCCGGATTTGTTTTTTTATGCAAATCATCCAGCATTTTATGGCCATGATCGGGCCTGAAAGGCATACTGGTATCTTTTCGTCCGGTAGCTATTCTTTTCTGCTGTTCTTCCAGCAGTGCTTTCATTACGGCATACATATCCACATCACCTGCTAAGTGGTCAGCTTCGTGGAAATTACCGTCAGTATCCCTTTTGGTGCTTCTTAAATGGATAAAATGAACGCGGTGGCCCAGGCGTTGAACCATGCCGGGCAAATCATTATCAGCATTTACACCGAATGAGCCAGTGCAGAAGGTAAGTCCATTGTTGGGGCTGTTAACAGCTTTGTAAATGTCTTCAATATCCTTTTCATTACTAACTACCCGCGGTAAGCCTAAAATAGGGTAGGGAGGGTCGTCAGGATGAATACACATGAGTACACCAGCTTCTTCGGCTGCCGGGATAACTTGTTGTAAAAACCAGCTTAGGTTGGCTTTTAACTGCTTTGAGTCAATATTTTTATAGGAGTCAAGTATGCCAGCAAACTTTTCGAGCGTGTAACCCTCCTCGGCCCCGGGTAATCCGGCAATGATGTTTTTAACCAATAGCTGTTTGGCATCGTCGGTTAACTGGTCATAATAGGCTTTTGATTTTTGGACGATGTTATCAGCATAGCTTTTTGCTGCATCTGCTCTTTTCAAAATAAATATATCAAATGCGGCAAAAGCAATTAAATCAAATCTTAAAGCGGTTGATCCGTCGGGCATACGATAATCCAGATCGGTACGGGTCCAATCCAGCACGGGCATAAAGTTGTAACAAACGATCTTGATGCCGCAGTTACCTAAATTGAGCAGCGATCGCTTATAATTGGCTATGTACTCTTTGTAGTTGCCTGTTTGCCGTTTAATATCTTCGTGCACGGGTACGCTTTCCACCACGGCCCATTCCAAACCTGCCGACTCAATAATTGCTTTTCTTTTATTAATTTCTTCTACTGTCCATACTTCGCCGTTATTAACATGGTGTAAAGCCGTTACTATTCCCGTTGCGCCGGCTTGCCTGGCATCAGCTAATGAAACCGGGTCGTTGGGGCCGTACCACCTCCATGTTTGTTGTAAACTCATTTTATCTTCCTGTGTAATCTTTAATGGTCATTTTGCTTCTTAATAAGGCTTCGAGGTAATAATAATCAGCATAAATAATCGGAACATCTATTTCACTTTTGGCGGGTTTGTGGCCCGTGCTGTGCAATAATATAAAATCGCCATTGCTATTCAACGGTGCTTTGTATGATTTATCCAGATTAGCCAATATGGTGTTGGCCTTTTCCCTATAATCACTGCCTGGACTGTACAATGCCAATTCATACAGGGCAGAAGCAGTGATTGCAGCTGCCGATACATCGTGCGGCGCATTCGGGATAGCCGGATCATTGTAGTCCCAATAAGGGATAAGGTCTTTTGGCAGTGTAGGATTGTTGAAAATAAACTTGGCTATATTTTGAGCCAGGAGCAAATACCGTTTATCGTGAGTTTCGCGGTAACACATGGTGTAGCCATATAGGCCCCAGGCCTGCCCGCGTGCCCAGGCCGATTCATCGCTATATCCCTGTGCGGTGTTTTTTTGAATAACGGCCCCGGTTTCAGGATTATAATCAACTACGTGATAAGAGCTATAATCAGGGCGATAATGATTGATCATGGTATGATTGGCATGTGACACCGCAATTTTATAGTAGGATGAATCTCCGGTGAGCCTGGTGGCCTTAAAAAGCAGCTCAAGATTCATCATATTGTCAATAATTACGGGGTAGGTCCATTTATCTTTATTATGATCCCACGAACGTATTACCCCGGCTTTGGCGTTAAAACGCGTACTTAATGATTTTGCTGCCTGTATAATTACTTTTCGGTAATTAGTATCGCCGGTTATACGATAGCCGTTGCCAAAGCTGCAATAAATCATAAAGCCAAGGTCATGGGTGCCTTTATCATATTGTTCGCCGGTTAGTTTAGCGGTATAAATTTGTGCCTGTTGCAGCCATTTGGTATCCTTTGTATAGTCATAATAAAACCATAAAATACCTGCAAAAAAACCGTTTGTCCAGTCTTTAACGTTAACCAGCCTAAATTTGCCATTTTCAAAGGTCCTTGGCGAAACTAAACCCCCGCTGGTATCTGCTGTTTTAAGCTCATCCAGCATGTAATTGGTTTGTTGTTCAGCATAGTTGAATTGCTGCGGCACGTTAACTTTTTGGCCAAATACTGTTGAAGTAACGCCATACAGCATCACCATAAGTATAACAGCCGGTATTTTAATATTTTTCATAAATTGGTTATTTGCGTTAATTTGCTGTTTTTGCAGGTATATTGCTGATAAGCCATTTAACAACGTCATCGGCGGCCTTGTCATTTTCATAATCTGCGGGTAAACGTCCGTTCACATATTCGTTATAAACCCATGGATCGCCAACAGCCATTACCATGCCCTTGCCATATTTGGCAATGGCTATAATGGTAGCCCCATTTTTGTTCTTTAACGCTGATACAGCATTGTTTCGGGTGCTTATAGAACAAACATCCTTCAGGAAAATTTTATGGGCAGTTTTTAATATTGGATTATTAACAGGATAAACAGCCCCGTCTTCAAAATGCTTGTCGTCAATTACATGATTTTGCAGATCATCATTAAAATGCATGCCAAATACGGCAGCCAGGTTGTTAAAATGAGGGAGCTCAACATTGGCGCTATCATTAGCCAACATCAACAAAACACCACCTGAATGTACCCATTTGGCAATTTCGGTAATATTGTTTTGTTCGATATAATTGGGATTAGGGTTTTCCTTTTTAGTATCGGGGTCGACAATAATATAGATATCCGATTTTTTAAGATTGTCAAGGGTAGGCGCCATGGCCAGCGTATCCAGTTGAACTCCATTTTTTTTGAAGATTTTGCCCAGTTTTGAAAACCCTGTGTTGGCGGAATCATCCCACATATAATGAAAGCGTTCAACTTTGCCGGCCGCAGTTTTATGTACTTCATGATTGAAATAATAATCCAGCGTTACTACCTGGGCATGTGCGGCATTAAAATAGGCTATAATGATAAGGCCTATCAACGATAAAGCTTTCATAAGTGTTGAATTATTGATGCAAATAATTGGTATGATTTCAAAAGTATCATACCTAAACTGTTTCAACAAGAATAGTGCATTAATTATTCACGAAATCGTTTTCAGGACTATTGCCTAATGCATTGCTTGCCTATTAAAGCCATTTACAAGACAATTGATTTGGAACGTGCGGTTAAAATGCGAATAATACACCAGGCAATGATATAGGCCGACGCGCAAATGGTAAACATAATGCCGTAGGCTATTTGAGGCGTATTTTTATAGAAATCGGTTAGCCTGCCGGCGAGTAATTGTACCAATACGCCGCCAATGCCACCTGCTAGCCCCCCTATACCGGTAACAGAACCAACTGCTTTTTTAGGAAACATATCAGACACGGTGGTAAATATATTGCACGACCAGGCCTGGTGTGCCGCTGCACCGATACAAATAACGGCCACTGCCAATGTCAGCGCATGATCTCCAAAGTTTGCCTTATTGCCGAAATACTGGGTTAATAATAATACCAATGGAAACAATGCTATAATAAACATGGCCGTCATCCTGGCTTTGTATACCTGCATACCTTTATTGATGAGCAATAAAGGCAAGCTGCCACCAAATGTACTTCCTAATATGGCCACGCCATAAACAATAAAGGTAGGCAGCATCACCTCTTCGCCGGTTAGACCAAACTGTTTTTTCAGGTAATCGGGCAGCCAGAACAATAAGAACCACCATATGCCATCGGTAAGGAATTTGCCTACAAAAAAGGCCCAGGTTTGAGGGTAATGTAGGAGTTTAAACCATGAGGTTTTCTGTTGTGGTGCCGTCGTATCTGCAGTTGCAGCAGGCTGAACAACTTCATCATCGCTGTGGATATAATTATATTCTTCGGCAGATAGTTTTTTTGATTTTGATGGACTTGTATAAAATGCAAACCAGAAAATTAACCATAAAAAGCCGGATGCTCCGGTTAACAGGTAGGCCATTTTATAGCCCATAGTATTTCCCCAGTAAGCCATACACCATGGTACAAACAATGAGGTAATCATGGCGCCGATATTGGCACCGCTGTTAAAAATACCGGTAGCCAGTGCCCGTTCTTTTTTTGGAAACCACTCGGCAATGGTTTTAATTGATGCAGGGAAATTGCCGGCTTCCCCAATACCAAACAAGCTTCGTATAATTACATGTAAGGCAACGGTACTACCGGCAAGTGCATTTAGCATCCCAAAAATGGACCATATAATTAGTGATAAGGCTAGTCCTAATTTTGTCCCTATTTTATCAATTATCCACCCGGCAAATACCGTCACCACGGCATAAAATCCGGTAAAAAATGATGTTACGTATGAAAATTCTGTATTAGTCCATCCAAAGCCGCCTTTTGATACAGGGGTAGAAAAAAATTCTTTCAGGTAACTGATTACCTGCCTGTCCATATAGTTAATGGTGGTTGAAAAAAGCAACAATACGGTAATTACCCAGCGATATTTACCTATTGCATTTTTAGATGGACGCTCCATATAAATTATACCCCGCTAAAAATAGAAAATCCGCCATCAACACAAATCATTGAGCCGGTTACAAATGCTGATGCATCACTCAGTAACCACACTAAAGCCCCGATCAATTCATCAGGATGCCCGAAACGTTTAAATGGCGTTTTGCGGATCACAGACTCGCCGCGTTGGGTATAACCACCCTCGGGCTTAGTTAATAAGTTGCGGTTTTGTTCGGTTAAGAAAAATCCCGGTGCCAAAGCATTCATCCTTATTGCATCGCCATAACGGTTGGCCAGCTCTACGGCAAACCATTGGTTATAACAATCAACCGCGGCTTTACCCATATTATAGCCAAGCACTCTGGTTACCGCACTTTTTGAGTTCATGGATGATATATTTACGATGCTGCCTTTGCCGGTTTTAGCAATACTTTCGCCAAATACCTGTGTAGGCAATATTGTTCCCCAAAGGTTTACCTCAAGCACTTTTTTCATGCCATCCAGATTCATTTTAAAAATGTCTTCATCTGGCATCAGCACACCCTGGGGCATGTTTCCACCAGCTCCGTTCACCAGGCCATCCAGCCGACCAAAAGAATTGATTATTTTTTCATTGGCTTGCTTTAGCTCTGCTTCGTTCAATACATCGGCCACTAAAGCAATGGCTTTGCCACCATTGTCATTAATTGCTTTTGCCCGTTCTTCGGCTACGGCTTCATTACGGCCCAATATGCCCACCGCACCACCTGCTGCAACAATACCTTTAACAAAAGCATCGCCTAATATACCTGTGCCGCCGGTTACTATAATTACCTTGCCGGCTAATGAATAGTTGTTTTCCAATTTATGTTGAACTAAATTTTATCTTAAATCTGTTATCGCTAAGGCATCCATGTCGGTGTAATCCTGGTTTTCACCCGCCATGCCCCAAATAAAGCCATAGTTAGCGGTACCACTGCCCGCATGAATACTCCACGGCGGCGATACTACAGCCTCATAATTTTTCATCAAGATGTGGCGGGTTTCGTTGCCCTCGCCCATCAAATGGAATATTTGTTGGTCTGCCGCTACATCAAAATAAAAATAGGCTTCCATCCGGCGGTCATGCACATGGGGAGGCATGGTGTTCCACACGCTGCCGCTGCTTAAAATGGTTAAACCCATTACCAGCTGACAGCTTTGAATACCTTCCATATGAATATATTTATTGATAACCCTGGAATTTGCTGTTGATTGATGTCCGGCTGATACTTTAGCAGCTTCGGCATTGGTCATTAATGTAGTTGGGTATGTTTTATGGGCAGGCGCCGACAATAAATAAAATACAGCCGGGCTATTATCGTTTTTGCTTTTAAAGGAAACTTCTTTTACACCTTTACCAATATACAGGCAATCCAGCTTATTAACATCATAGCTTATTCTGTCAACTACCACTTCGCCATCACCTGCTACGTTGATGATGCCAAGCTCCCGTCGTTCTAAAAAATAATCTGCACGCAGGTTAGGATAGTTCGGCAGATTTAGTGGAGTATCGGTTGGCGTAACGGCCCCGATAATCATACGGTCATAATGTGTGTATACACAGTTCAATTCACCTGCTTTTACGATGTCGTTTATCAGGAATCTTTCCCTAATGGTATCAGTCCGATAGTTTTTGAAATCTTCCGGATGCACGGTATGTAGTACTTTCAACACTAAGCTTTTTTGTAAGTTGATGGTTTTATAATTGAAAAAGCAAGTCTACAACCTTAGTTTATTATTCTGAAAGAATTAAACAGTTATTTCTACGCAAACGTTATAGCTGGCTTATCAGCAATAAAGTTATTTGTTTTACTATAACGTTTTCGCACAAATACCAAATAAAATGCCCCCTTAAATGGTTTTAGCTTGTAATATTGTGTAAACAGATATTAATAACGAATTTTGGCCATGAAAAACAAATTTTCTATCATTAAATTATCTTTCCTTTTTATAATCATCTTAATGGAATCACAACAACTTTTTGCTCAAAATGCCAATGCTATAAAAGAAGTAACCACCGCTGTAGAACAACTACGTGGAGCAATGATAACTGCTGATAGCGTAGTGCTGGACAGGCTTGCATTACCGGAATTAAGCTATGGACATTCGGGCGGCTTAATGCAAAACAAACAGGAATTTATTCATTCATTTACCAGCGGCGCTTCTGTTTTTGTTAGTATCGAATTGAGTAATCAAACCATCCAGAGTGTTGATAACACCGCCATAGTAAGGCATATACTTACTGCGGCCACAAATGATAAAGGCAAAGGCCCGGGTACCGTTAAAATAAACATACTGTTGGTATGGGTAAAGAACGAAGCAGGCGAATGGAAGCTTTTAGCAAGGCAGGCCGTTAAAGTTTAGTAAGTTTCATCAGCCAAGGAATATTGTACATAATCCCGTCAAAAAGTAGATTTTTGGCGGGATTGTTAGTTTTTGCGCTTTAAGTAATTCACGTTGTACTTTGCTTATCTATTTGATTTTAAGTTATTTGTGATGCTTGTGATGTCTTGTTTACTGAAATGTGTTACTTTGGTGACAAACCCCGGAATTAAAAGGTTATCTTTACGTAATTCTTCGGGCGATATATGGCATTGAGCTTTTAATGCGCCAACACTTCTGCTAATAAATTAATCTAATGACTTTATTGACCCGGGTTTCTCCGGTTACTTGTGGCTTGTGTTGCCAACCCCTCTACCATAACAGTTATATCAACTGTTTTAATCTCTTTAAATATACTTGTTCTGATATAAATATTACCGTACAGGATGCCAATATAGGCCTGGCGGAAAATGAAATAAACACTAAATAAAGATACTCATGAAAGGAAAAAACGCATCAAAAGAAAAGAAAAAGGCTCCAGCTGAAAATATTAGCAAAAATGTGTCTGATTATCAGTCTGGTAAAAAATCAGCATCCAGTATTGGAATAGTACCTGTAAACAAAAAGAAATAATGATAAATGACCAAAGCGCCAATTACACGGCCAAAGTATATGTGTACGACCTTGATAATTGCGCCAAAGAATTCGGCTTTAAGCAGGATGAAAGCTGGGAGCTTAGCGTTGTTTCTGATAACGACAAAAAAGCACTCGAAAAAAGATATTATCCTACTGTTTCGGTAAAAGCACTTCCTGAAATGCTTCCGGTACTTTTTAACCTGGTAAGAACAAGGCTAGCGCAATTAACAGGCTTTACAAATGCAGCTAATCCTGCTCAAATGTCGGCAGCTGATCTGCAATTCCTTGTTGCTTTTAACCCTAAAAGGCCGCGGACATAGTATTGAAAACTGTTTTCCTGAATTTAAACGTATTTAAAATTGATTAAATGTACAAAGAAACAAAACTGTTGGCGGGCCAAAACCTCCGCTATACAGGCAAAACCTTCCCTGGGTTTAATAAGGATCTCCCTTATGTAACCTTTGTGGCCTACCATAACACATCGCAATGTGTTGTCAGCTATAACGATGTGCAGGTAATTGTAAATACACGTGGGACAATAGCTGTTAAATAAAAACATACAAAAGCCTTCGGATACTTCTGAAGGCTTTTTTGCGAAGTAAAGGTTTGCTTTAATTGATATTTGGCCTAAATTGTATAATTTATGTCCTTTGAGACAATTGATTTATGATGTAAATTTGTTATAAGAGTTATAAGGAATTTATGATCGTTAATAATCAGCAAAGGAAACAGGTTGTAATTGTGGTGATGTCAGGCAACCTGTTACTCAACTTTGCGGGTCCGGCAGATGTTTTCAACAATGCCGATAAATGTTTGAGTGCGGCCGGTTCTGAAGCCGGTTACGATGTTTTGATTGCATCCCCAACGATTGACAAGAAAATACGCAGTTCAAATGGAATAGAAATAGTTTGCCAGTACTGCGCAATGGAAATTAAAACCCCCATTGATACGCTGATAGTAGCCGGCAATGACTTCCAAACTTTAAGAAAGCCCGAATACACCGATTTTTATAACTGGTTATCATTCATAAACAACAATAACACCCGTCGTATTGGGTCGGTTTGTGGTGGGGCTTTTGCATTGGCCGAAGCGGGACTACTCAATGGTAAAAAAGCAACAACCCACTGGCAATTGAGCGAAAGGTTAAAGAAAGAATATCCGCTGGTAGATGTGAATAGTACCGCGTTTTATACTAATGATGGCAATATTTACACCTCGGGTGGTGTATCATCCGGAATTGACCTGGCGCTTGCTTTGGTTGAGGAAGATCATGGAAAAGATATTGCTATACAGGTTGCCCGCAAAATAGTTTTTTATTTAAGCAGACCTGGTTTTCAGGTTCAATTCGGCAATTTGCTGCCGGTTTACGAAAGTTCAAATATTGCCGAAAAGCTGTATGGCTGGTTCAATGAAAACCTGCACGAGCCTTTGGACGTAATGCGGATTGCCGATCATTTGAATATGAGTCCGAGGAATTTTACCCGTGTTTTTCACAAGCAAACCGGGCTGCCTCCAGCTAAATTTATAGAAAAACTGAGAGTTGAAACCGCCCGCAAATACCTGGAAGATACTGACATGCCGTTGGATGGTATAGCCGAAAAATGCGGTTTGGGTGGATTGGTTTCTATGAGACGAACGTTTCTGCGGCATTTAATGACAACACCTTCCGATTACCGCAGGGCATTCCGGACATCGCTAAGGGCAGTGGGTGATGTTCTTCAACGTAATTCACATCACATCAATTAAAAAAATATGAGCCTCCATATTAAAATGTGCAGCTACAGCTGGCGTGTTAACAGGCTTATTATATCTTTTATTATTTAACTTAATACAAACAAAATGAAAATTGCAATTAATGGATTTGGCCGCATTGGCAGAATGACCCTTAGGGCATTACAAAACAAACCAGAGATAGAAGTTGTGGCTGTAAATGATTTAACTGATATCAAAACGCTGACACACCTGCTTAAATATGATACGGCTCACGGGCGTTTTCCGGGTGAGGTTGCTGCCGATGGCGATGCGATAATTGTAAATGGAAAACGAATTTTAATGCTGAGCGAAAGAGATCCTGAAAAACTGCCATGGAAAGATTTAGGTATCGATGTTGTAGTAGAATCAACCGGGCGCTTTACAGATAAAGCTGCTGCGCAATCACATATCAAGGCCGGTGCAAAAAAGGTATTGATTACCGCACCCGCTACCGGTGGCGTAAAAACCATTGTGCATGGCGTAAACAGCGAATTGGTAGGAGAGGACTTAATTTATTCGACGGCATCATGCACCACCGGCAGCATAGCGCCAATATTGTATATACTGGATAAGGAATTTGGAGTTGAATCAGGCTATATGATCACTGTTCATGCTTTTACTGCTGATCAAAACTTACAGGATGCCCCTCATAAAGATTTGAGAAGGGCGCGTGCGGCATCTTATTCCATCATCCCTACAACCACGGGCGCAGCAAAAGCGATAGGGGATGTGTTGCCAAACCTGAAAGGAAAACTGGATGGCTATTCATACCGTGTCCCGGTAATTGATGCATCTATAGTCGATTTGTCTGTCAATTTAAAAAAGGAAGCATCTGTTGCCGAGCTAAACAACCTGTTCAAACACTATGCTGAAAACTCGTTCAAAGGAATCATGGAGTATACCGAAGAGCCTTTGGTATCTTCAGATATCCTGGGTAATACACATTCATCAATAGTTGATGGCGGCCTTACCAAAACCATTGGTAAATTGGTGAAAGTTGTGGCCTGGTACGATAACGAAGTTGGGATTTCCAATAGGATAGCCGAGTTGGTGGCGAAGTTGTAATCAGGAAAGATTATCGATGGGAAAATGCAACCAGAATTGTCGGGTTTATTATTGGGCTCGACAATTCTTAAATAATGCTGCGAGCGTGATATGTTTTTAATTAAGCACCGCTATGGTAAGCGATATAATATCATCGAAAACAGAAAAATCTGTTGTTGACTTGGCGGTAACACGCATACCTTTTACTGCATTAATCATAAACCTTGCCAGCGCACGTGCATCCTGTTGGTTATTTATTTCGCCACTTTCTTTACCTCTTTGTATCACCTGGTAAAAGGCCTCCTCCATTTGCTGGTCATTTTTGCAAACCATGTTGTTCACTTCCACATCATGAGGCGCTACTTCAACTTCAGCATTTACCATAAAACAGCCTTTATGTTGTTTATCTTCCATCAATTCGCCGGTTGATAATTCCAGTAATTGTTTAATGGTTTCTTTTGCCGATGCTGTATTAGTGATGATCTCCTGGATTCTTGCCGCTCCAGAAGTTTGATAGCTTTCCAGGGCTTTCATAAACAAGGTGTGTTTATCGGTATAAGTATCATATAAACTGGAACGGCTGATGCCCAGGCCATCCACCAGATCTTGCATAGAGGTGCCATTATACCCCTTGTGCCAAAAAATCTGTATGGCCTTAGTCAGTACTTCGTTCTCATCAAAATCTTTAGTTCTCGCCATAATGTCAAATAGCTTTGCCTTAAGGGCAAAGCTATTCATTTTTAATTATTTTCGCTTCAATCAATCAGATATTACCTTACGCCCCCGCTGGCCAGTAATATCTCGCCGGTTAACCAGCGTGAATCTTCAGAAGCCAGGAATACAGCTACATCAGCAATATCATCAGGCTGACCAATACGGCCAAGTGGTGCGGTCTTCACTATTTCAGCTTCAAAATCGCTGCCAATAAAACCCGCGGTGTGTGTGCCTTCGGTTTCAACCATGCCCGGGTTAATAGAGTTTACACGTATTTTTTTACCGCCCAATTCTTTTGCCAACACATGGGTTATAGCATCAACAGCACTTTTGGTTGCTGTGTAAATGGAGCTGCCAACCGGGGTAATAGCAGTCACCGCAGAACCAATGTTGATAATGCTGCCACCGTTTCCGCTAAAGTTTTTTACAGCTCCCTGTGTGGTTAATAATAAGCCAAGCACATTGGTGTTAAACTGGTTATGGAAATCTTCGGCATTTATTTCTTCAATGCTGCCGAATTTGTAAATACCGGCATTGTTCACTAAAATATCAACAGCACCGAACGCTTTTTTGGTTTCTTCAAATAAACGGGCAACATCAGCTTCGCTTGATACATTGCCTTGTACGGCTATTGCTTTACCACCTTTAGCAGTTATTTCAGCAACAACCTGCTCAGCTCCGGCTTTTGCCGATGCATAATTTACCACTACACTGGCACCTGCCGCAGCCAAATGTTTAGCAATACCTGCGCCTATACCTTTTGATGCTCCTGTTATTACAGCTACTTTGTTTTCTAACTTTTTCATTGTTATGAGTGATTATCTTTTTATATTTGGAATAATCGTTCCGCAAATATAAATCGAAATACGGAACGATTGTTCCGGTATTATTTATTATTATTTTCTGATGACAATGGGGGATTAAATAGACGTGTTTTCGCCTGATGAATCAATCGTTCAAGATGAGAGAAAGTAAAGGAAAGGAGTTTAAGGATGTTATCTTATTATGCGGATGGCGCCTTAAGCCTTCTCAAAGCTTTAAATTGGTCTTTCTGTGAAGTATTCATTTTTTCAATAGCAATGGTGAAAGCGATACTGCTGACCTGTTTGATGTGGTGATTGAGATAAGATAACGTTTGTTGGGGATATACTGTGTGCAGCTCGCGGAGCGTCCAGCCCAGCCCCTTTTGTACATAATATTCCTTGTCCTGCAATAAGGGGGTAATTAGCCAGGTGATCTGATCAAAAGTCAAGTAAGTTTTTTTGGTACGGCTGTAATACAACAGCGAAACCAGCGACTGTCTTCTTTTCCAAAGATTTGGATCAGTATTCCATTCCTGTAATTGCGTATAAACCTCAGTGGGCATAACTTCCAGTATTTTGGTATAAACCTTAGCCAAGGCGTCACAAAGTCCCCAATCATCTATCTGGTCCTGCCATGCAACGATTACAGGCCACATTTTGCGGAGCTCTGTTTCCTGTTTAAGGTGTCGTTCCAGAAAGAAAAAAGCATGTAAGCGGAGCCAGAAGTTGTTTTCAGTATGCCAAAGCCGATCCCAGATGTGCAGCTGCTCTACGAAAGGCAGTTTAGAAAAAGTGTATCGTTTTTTTGATTCCTTACGATGCAGCGGCACATTTCCGTGCAAGGAGCGAAGGTGACTGATAATTTCACTAAGGTGGGGGTTGGCTGACGACTCCATGGTGACACGAAAATATCGTTTTTGGACGACTATCGATGCATCCGGTTGGTTGAAGTTTTCAAATCGGCCTAAAAAGAAAATCCCTCTTTCATCGGGATGACAGAAAGAGATGGAGTATTTATCAAAACGCTTCGCCAATTCTAAAATAAATGCCATAATCGCCTTTTCCCACCGCACCATCCAGCCCGATATTAAATTTTGAATTTTTAAAGGCGTTATAACGATAACCGGCACCTATACCAGGATATAGTTTCCAGTTAAAGCTTTCGGTATCGGAACCATAAATAGTTGCTAAGCCGGCAAAGCCTACCAGGCCCATCTTTTTATTAAAGTTAAAACGATATTCACCCTGAATATCCATTAAACCATCTCCCCGGTATTTACCTTCCGAATAACCTCTTATATCTGTTCCGCCCAGGGTAACCTGCTGCTCAAATTCGATATTGCCGAGGCCAAATTTGCCGAGAAACCTTGCTGCAATTACATCGGTATTATTACGCATGGGGATATATTTATCATATTCGAGGGAAACTTTGTTAGCAGGTTCCGCGTTGTCGAACCACCCGGGGTAGCTTGTCCAGCTTAAGTTAATTTTGTTTCCCTGAGTAGGGTAGTAGACAGAATTCCGGGTATCATACAATAAATTCAGTACTAATCCATTGGTATGGGATACATTGGAAGGCTGTATACTGTCCTGATAAACCGTATTGTAATGCGCATAGGTATAAGACAACCCGCCATAAAGCGCCTTGATGATTTTGCGCTGCACGCCTACGCTGATAACATTGGTTTTGGTGCCGTAATTATAAAAGTCGGGCTCGTCAATGTCATCGACGAAGAATTGTGAATTTTGATTGCCGGTAAAGGCGAAAAACTTAACGCGCCACTTGTCTTCTGCCAGGTACCATTTATTAAAAAAAGCAACAAAATAAGAACCATTTGTGGTGTAAATAGCCGACAGCCCGGATAATGACTTAGGAGAAATGGTATCCTTTTTATGAAGCTTGTACATCATCATCGGCATCGCCCCGAACATAAATTGAAGGTTGCGGTTGTAACTCAAATACGGCATCAACCTTAATTCAACATTCTTTTCCTTTGGTTTTTGTTTCGATGCGCTATCTAACCGGGTTTGACAAAATACGCCCGTATAACAAAGTGTAAGAAAGGATATGAGTATAGCTTGTTTCATCTGATGAATTTGCCGGTTTATTTAAATTGACCCCATTAAGCTTTATATAGTAGTAGCAAAAGGGGCACTCAAAAGTAGCGATGCATCAGATATGGATACTCAAATGGATATGGCTAAGTAGTTGCAGTTTTTAATTTGAAACAGATTGATTTGCGCCCATCTATAATTGATGGCAGTCTTGTATGGGTTATTAATAAATTGTTAATCTAAATTACTTTATTGTGTAATTAATGTATTGATTTTCAGTAATATAATTATATTGCCAGCATTTGTTAACCGGTTTCTGGATAATTACTACATCATATTTTGAAATATGATTTTTAAAACAGAACTTTATCAGGAGTTGTCATGCATAACCGGATTAAAAAACTAACCGCTTTGTTTTTATTAAGTACCCTCCTGTTAAATTTAGGTGGGGAGTTTGCTGTGCATCAATTACTTGTTTATCAATCCGGTCAGTTTTTTAACAGGCAGACGAGTCGTGGATTATATAATGTTCAGGACCTGACCGAGGTGAAGCTACCTTTAAGCATGCCCGGCGTAGCCGATTGGAAAAACTACGAAAGCATGTATGGCGAGGTACGGTTTGCCAACACCGCGTATAATTATGTAAAAATAAAAATAACCAGAGACGCTATTTACCTGTTATGCGTCCCCAATTATAAAACCACCCGTTTGTGCAGTCAAAATATTATTCATGCCGAAAATATGAATGATATTCCGGTTCCGCAGAAACAACATGTACCTAATAGCAAAATGAGCATATTGGGGAACTATGATTTTGTATTTAACCGCTTTGAGTTTACTGTTCCTTTTAAAATTACATCGGCCGCTCCGGTTCGTCTTATAAACGAACAGTTTAACTGCCACCTCGATATTGCCATACCGCCTCCCCGGGCCAGTTTTCTCTCTTAAATCTTAATAAAATTTGTAAATCTGTTAGCGGGATATTGTCCTGACAACAAGGTCACAAAGCGCGTGGGTATACAGGTTATTTACTGTGTGTTGTATCCGCGTTATTATTGAATTTTTATTCGTCCCCGTGTTTGTAAAAATTAAATCAAAAAACTTTATGAGAATCCCTACAGAACCAATTGGAAGCATTCCCCGCACTCCCGAATTAATTGCAGCTATTACCGGGCAGTCAACCGGTGCCGATTTAAATAGCCTTTATGAAAAAGCTATTAACGATACCCTGACCGAGTTTGAAAAAACCGGTTCGCCCATAATTACCGATGGTGAGCAAACTAAGTCAAGCTTTGCTACTTATCCGCTCGAAGGTTTGTCGAATTTAACTGCCGAAGGCATGGTCATTAATTTTGAGGATGGTCATTCGCGGCAATTGCCTTTATTAACCAGCGGTCCTTTCAGATATGGTAATTATGCTGTAAAATATTTGAAAGCAGCTCAAAAGAAAACGAACACGCCTGTTAAACAGGCTGTAATTTCGGCATCGGCGCTGAGTTTAATCTATCCGCAAAACGGCATACCGGGTTATACGCAGGCCGAGTTTATGACGGATCTGCTGAATGAATGCGAAAAAGACATCCGCCAGTGTCTGGATCAGGGGGCATACAAGGTGCAGATGGATTTCACTGAGGGTCGGCTTTCGCTTAAACTTGACCCATCAGGCGGTGTTTTGAAGCATTTTATTGATGTGAATAACCAGGTGTTTAATCGTTTCAACAAGGATGAGCAACAAAAACTGGGCGTTCATGTATGCCCCGGCGGCGACCATGACTCAACACATAGCGCTGATATTGATTATGCAGATTTTTTACCGCAGCTTTTTAATTTGAATGTGGGCAGTTTTTACCTGCAACTGGCCAGCGAAGCGGACAGGGTTAAAGTTTTGAAAACGATAAAACAATACCTGAAACCCAATCAAACGGCATTTATTGGTGTGATAGATGTGCTCAACCCTAAAATTGAAACAAAAGAAGAAGTAAGGGACAGAATACTGGAAGCAGCGAATTATATCCCGCTAAATCAGTTGGGCACTACGGATGACTGCGGGTTTTCGCCATTTTGTGATGATGTGTCTACCACACGCGAAACGGCTTTTGCGAAGATCAAAGCGCGTATTGAAGGTACAAAACTGGCTGAAGAACAATTATCGGCTTAAATATTGAAAATTGCGGAGCCAGGGTAAACGGCGCCGCAGCGCATTGGACGGATACCAGTCGGGCGTTTATAAATAACAGTATTTGCCCATATCCATTGGTCAACCCACACCTTCGGCCGCCTGGCCGAAGGTTCGACCTTAATTCCATGTTTCGCTCAGGGGTTCATTTATTGTTTTTTGTAAATGGTTTGGTAAATCATTTCCTTTGTGAATAAACAGATCACAATTGAACATAGGAATTTTTACTTACGGAACGCGGGGCGATGTGCAGCCCTATATTGCTTTGGCACTGGGGCTAATTGATCGGGGCCACCAGGTAATGATAGCGGCACCAGAAAATTTCAGCGGATTAGTTGGGGGTTTTGGGATTCCTTTTCATCCATTGTATGGCAATGCCGAGGAAATGATGAATTCGCCGGAAGGGCAAAGCGTTTTAAAAAGCGAGAACACCATTAAGCTGATGAAGCATTTTTTTAAGGTATTGCATGATGCAAGGACACCTTTACGGAAAAGCTATTTGGATGGAATTGAAAAAGTAGATTTTATTATAGCCAACACGGCAACACTGCCCATTGCAAGTGCCATTGCTGAAAAGCAACATAAAAGAATTGCATTTACCTATTTTATGCCGCCGGTTGTCCCCACAACCGAATTCCCGTTAGGCGATTTCGACTTTCTGAATTTCCCCTGGTATAATAAAATGACCTATAAGCTGGCACATTTGTTTTTCTGGAAATTTGTAAAGGACGAAACCAACGAATTCAGGCAAGAATTAGGTCTGCCGGTTTTAAAGGAAAACCTGATTGACCATATTGATAAACAAAAACCGCTGGACCTATATTGCATAAGCCCAAGCCTGATTCCGCAGCCTAAAGATTGGGACAATAACCATAAAATAACCGGCTTTTTAACCGTTCCTGAGGAAAAAGGAGCAGGATATTTTACGGATGAAATGCCGACAGAATTAAATGAGTGGTTACAGCAAGGTGATAAACCCATATACATGGGCTTTGGCAGTAATGGCGTTGGCAATACGGAGAAGTTTACAAACATTTTAAAGGCGATACTTAATAATACCAATGAGCGGATATTATTTTGTACAGGATGGTCGCTTTTTGAAAATTTACCGGTACATAAAGATCTGTTTGTAACAAAATATGTAAACCATCAGGCTGTTTTACCAAAATGTAAAGCGGGTGTGTTTCATGGTGGCGCAGGTACGCTGGCGGCTATGCTGCGAAACAACCTGCCAGTAATTATTATTTCCTTTTATACCGACCAACCTACCTGGGGGAAAATAGCAGAACGGATGAATTTGGGCGTCCATATCCCGGTTAAAAAACTCACCGCCGAAAAATTGATTGCAGCTTTAACAAAAATTCAAACTGCTGAAGTAAAGAATAGCGTGGCAACTGTCGGTCAACAGATCAGAAACGAGAACGGGTTGGAGAATGCGGTGGGGGAGATTGAGTGGTTTTTTAATAAACCTTCTCCTGACAATGGAAATGCCTGATAAATAGAATCTCAGCCCGGCGAAGCGTCCACGCTTGCCGAAATAACGAGCGTATGTTTGAAACGCAGAACCCAGTGCAGGCATAGTCTTTTATACCACTATCCTGGTATCTGTCTTTATAAATTTGTATACCCCGGTGAAACACTTTTTAGCTAAAAATTCAAATTTTTTGGCCCAGGTTGTCCCATCTTGTCCCAGAATTGGTGCTAACTTGCTGATTTACAATGGTTGCTGTTTCTTGCGTCCCGCCATGTTTTTGTTGTATCATATATTTGTGGGACAAGGTGGGCCTGTTCAGTCAATAAAAATGCCTGACAAATAAAACATATATGATATCGTGTTGTTTATAATGACATCAAAGAATCAGGGCATCCACTTAAACGGAATCTTAGAAATTATAAAGGAAATTACTGACAACTAATAATTATTATTCTAACTAAATAACCATTAATGAGTTTTTATCGAAGTTCCTGATATTCTGAATATATAGTTGTAAATTTGATTTCTTATTTTACTCACCTCCAAGAATTTAATAAATTCTAATACCGCTCTTTTAATTCATGTTATGTTTAATGCAGATCCTCATCATATCATCGCCATTGGCGCCTCTGCGGGCGGTATGGAAGAGATCAACTCCTTTTTTGATCATACACCTTTAGATGGTGTGTCCTATGTAATTGTTCAACACTTATCTTCTGATTTTAAAAGCAGAATGGTTGACCTATTGGCCAGGCATAGTAAGCTTGTTGTTGAACAGGCCGAAGATGGAATGAAAGTGGAATGCAACCAGGTATACCTGATCCCAAGCAATAAGTACATGACCATAAGCGGTGGAAACCTGTATTTAACCGAAAAGGAGAAAATCCAGGGCCCTCATTTAACCATCAATACATTCTTTGATTCCCTTGCTGCAAATTATGGCAAAAAGGCCATTGGTATCATATTGTCCGGCTTAGGGTCAGATGGTACAGAGGGCATAAGGGCTATTAAAAATGCAGGCGGAATGGTGATGGCCCGTACCCCTGAAACTTCAGAATTTAACAGTATGCCCTCCCATGCTATAGCTACTGGATTAGTTGATTTTGTATTAGAACCGGCCTTAATGCCCGGTGCAATTGAAGATTATATAAAACACGAAGGGAATTTAGCAGCAGATTATCATAGTGATGAAAAAGACCTTACGGCAATTATTGACCTGATCAAAGAAAGATCACCACTTGATTTTTCGGACTATAAACAACCAACCATATTAAGAAGAACCAAAAAAAGGGCCTCAAGTCACAATTTTAATACGCTGGGAAAATATCTGAATTATTTAAAAGAGACTCCTTTGGAAGTAGATGCCCTGACCAAAGAATTCCTGATCAGCGTTACTTCCTTTTTCAGGGATACAGCAGCATTTGATTTTATACAAAGCAAAATATTACCGGATATATTGGAGAGGCTTGCCCCCGATGAAGAACTGAAGATGTGGGTTGCCGGTTGCGCCACAGGTGAGGAGGTTTATTCATTAGCGATATTAATAGCGGAACAGTTAACGGGCAGGTTGACGGATACGGTAGTAAAACTGTTTGCTACGGATATTGACAACGATGCGCTAATTCATGCAGGCAAAGGGGTTTATAGTAAAAACATTTCCAAAAACATATCTCCGGAGCGGCTTGATAAGTACTTTTTGAAAGAGGGCGAGAATTACAAGGTAAAGCCAATCATTCGCAGAATGGTAATCTTTGCAAAGCATGACCTGGTAAAAAATCCTCCATATTGTAACATGCACTTAATCAGCTGTCGCAACCTGTTGATTTATATGGCGCCTATTTTACAAAAGAAAATATTTGCCATGATGCTTTTTGGTCTTAAAAAAGGTGGCTATCTATTTTTAGGATCCAGTGAAAACCCCATGCCGATCATTAAAAACCTGGAAGTAGTTAATAAAAAATGGAAGATTTATAAAAACCTGGAAACCAAACGGGCTATAAGTTTTGACGCATTCTCAATGCCCGATGTACCTGATACTAAACACACACCGTCCCGCCCTTCACCTGGTACGGCAAAAAACACAAACCATAACAACTTGTCTGAAGAGATTTATGAAAGCCTGGCCAATAAACTGGATTACCTGGCTATTTGCATTGACGAACACAACCAGGTTGTGCGCTCGTACGGAGATACGACAAAATACCTGCTCCATAAACATTTCAGCTCCGATCTGTCAGAACTTTTGCCAAAACCGCTTGCCGTAGCCTTGAATACCCTGAGCAAAGAGGTTTTAAAAACAAATGAAAATAGGGTACTTAACGGAGTAAAAATTAAACGGGGGCAACATATTGTTAACGTCAGCCTGTCTGTTAGTCCATTAAGCTTAAAAAGTAAGGAAAAATTATTATGGGTAACTTTCAACGAGGATAAATCTGCTGCGCCGGTACAAAAAGACACGGTATATAATGAGAAGATTTACCTGGATCAATATGTCATTAACCTGGAGGAGGAACTGAAAGAGTTAAAGGACAAACTGTATACCTCCAATGAAAAGCTGGATGCCTCTAATGAGAACATGCAATCTTTTAATGAGGAGCTGGTGTCCGCCAATGAGGAAATGCAAAGTACTAATGAAGAAATGCAATCAGTGAACGAAGAGTTGCATACCATCAATTCAGATTACCAGTTAAAGAATAAGGAACTGCTGGAAATTAATGACGACCTGAATAATTATTTCAGGAGTAATATTAACGGGCAATTATTTATTGATAATGAGCTGCGGTTAATGAGGTTTTCGCCGGGAACGGTAAAACAGATCAACCTGCTGGAAACGGATATTGGCAGACCGCTCAGCAACATTTCTACCAATATTAAATTTGAAACTATTATAGACGATATTAAAAAAGTATTGGAGGAAGGATGTGTCATTACCAAAGAAATTGAAACCAATAACGGTAAATGGTACCAGATCATGACCATGCCTTACATACAGCAGGCAGATCATAGCAATAATGGAGCTATTATTACTTTTAATGATATTACTGAGTTAAAAAGAATACAACAGGAACTGGATATCAGCAGTAAAATGCTAAGTATGGCTATCGACTCTGCCAAAATGGGAATTTGGTCAATAGATGTGGAAACCCGCGAATTTATTCCATCACCACGCCTAAAAGAACTGTTTGGTTTTCATGCCGATGAGTTAATGAACTATGAATTAACTATAGCTCAGATCGATAGTGGATATCAGTCATTAGTAACTGATGCCATTGAAGCAGCTATTAGTCGTGGAGAAGTATGCGATGTAGAATTCCCGCTGAAGGGCTTTCACGATGGAAAACTACGATGGGTGAGGGCTAATGGAAACCTTACGCATGACCAGGATGGCAAGCCGGGATATTTTACAGGGGTGATGCACGATGTTACCGTACACAAGCAGGAGGACATCCGAAAAACTGATTTTATTGCCATGGCGAGCCATGAGCTTAAAACACCGCTAACCACGCTACAGGCCTATGTACAGATGTTAGCCGCCAAAGCCAATAAAGCTGGAGACACCTTTGCCGTCGGTGCGTTGAATAAGGCTAATATACAGGTAAAAAAAATGTCAACCTTAATCAATGGTTTTTTGAGCGCTTCGAGCTTTGAAGCCGGCAAAATTTACCTGAATGAACAGCCTTTTGAGATGAATGCGTTGCTAAAGGAAATTGTGGAAGATACGATGGTGATCACCAAAAGCCACCATATCATAGTTACTTCCGATAGTAATATTATTGTTCATGCCGACAGGGACAAAATCGGTCAGGTAATCACCAACTTTTTGAGCAATGCGATTAAGTATTCGCCTAAAGGAAAAAATATTAAAGTTTCCTGCAAAAAAATTGAGGGGCTGGTTGAGGTAAGCATAAACGATGAAGGTCTTGGCATAGCGCCACAGGATCAACAAAAGCTGTTTGACCGTTATTACCGGATCGAAAGCGAACAAACCCAAAATATTTCGGGCTTTGGGCTTGGCCTTTACCTGTCGGCCGAGATCATCCAAAGACACAACGGCAAGGTGTGGGTAGAAAGTGAAATGGGTAAAGGATCAACATTTTACTTTAGTTTACCATTACTTTAATTGGATTAACAAATTAAGCCGCATTTAAACCTTAATTTTCTTTGGTTTCCGTTTTTTTACCGCACTTCGGGCAGATTCCAGTTGCCGATAGGGACAGGTTCATGGGTTGGAAGCCGGCTGGCAAATTTAAATCCGGCAGATTCAGGTCATCCAAACAATACACATTGTTGCAAATAATACAGTTAAAGTGTAAATGCTCGTCGTGGTGGTGATTTTCTTCGCAGCTGGATTTGCAGAGGGCATAGTTGGCCGTGCCATTGAGGTCGAACACTTTGTGGATGATGCCCTTTTCTTCGAACGCATTTAATATACGGTAGAGGGTGCCACGATCTATATCAAGCATAACTTCCTCCAAATCAGGCTGTGACGTCGCGAAATTTTTTGAGGACAACATAGAAAGTACACGTAGCCGGGGCTCCGTCTTTTTCAGATGGTGCCTGGCGAGTAAATCCCCGAATTGATATTTGTTGTTTTTGGTGTTCATGGGCAGCCTGAGCCTATACAAATTTAACAAAGAAAACCCAAATACCGAAAAGCAGCACCATTCCATTTAATCTCTACCTTGATATGGTTAACAACTTTTTTACAAAGTAAATGCTACAATGTTGCATATTTATTACATCTTTGTTGCATTAACTAAAATAATGTGAGCAAAAAGTACCCCTTATTGATTTTAATTTTCTTTTTTTTAATTGGATTTTCCAATGCGCAAACAAGGCTGGATAAATCACAATTGCATCTTAGTGGCAAAATTTATGATGCTGTATCCCACATTACACTGCCCGCAGCCTCGGTTTCGATAAAGGGAACCACTGTAGGTGTATTGAGTGACAAAAACGGTCGTTATGAGTTGGTCGTTAGCCCGGGTTCTGTCCATATTTATTGCCAGTATATCGGTTACGCGCCTCTGGACACGCTGCTGATTATCGCGGGCGAAACGCAATTGGACCTTTACCTGAAACCGGCAAGTCAATCATTAAATCAGGTAAATATTATTGGAGCGGCAGCTGTTCCAAAGCAAATTGCCACACAAAATCTAACCGTGCTGCAGGGCAATGATCTGGACAGAACGCGGGGGCTTAGCCTAGGCGATGCGTTGAAATCTATTACCGGAGTAACCACATTTCAAACCGGACCTTCAATTGCCAAGCCAGTTATTCACGGCTTAACGGGGTCAAGGGTATTGATCTTAAACAACGGCGTAACGCTGCAGGCGCAACAATGGGGCCAGGAGCATGCACCTGAAATTGATCCCTTTATTGCCAATCAGATTGAAGTGATAAAAGGTGCCGCAGGTATCCGCTATGGCGCGGATGCTATTGCCGGAGTGGTTTCAGTTAACCCCAAGCCCCTGCCGACAGATACGGGTACAATGGACGGGGAAGTTAATGCGGTAGGTATGACAAACAGTCGGCTGGGTGCATTTTCGGCAATGCTGGAAGGCGCATTAGGGAAAAATTTGGCCGGATGGAGCTACCGGATTCAGGGCACCTATAAAAGAGCGGGAAATACCAGTACACCCAATTATATCCTTGGCAATACTGGCCTGAGCGAAAACGACTTTTCTGCGGCTTTGCAGTATCATCACAAAAATTATGGGGTAGATGCTTATTACAGCGATTTTGACACCAAATTGGGTATTGAATACGATACCGAAGTAGGCTCCATTTCCGATTTGCAAATGCGTATTGCGGAAGGCGGCGCGGTGACCACTTATAACTTCAGCTATTTTATTGATCGCCCATACCAGTTGGTGAATCATGCTACCGCCAAAGTAAGGGGTTTTTATAATTTCAGCGATAGCAGTAAAGTTGAGGTCCAGTACGCCTACCAGCAAAATACCAGGAAAGAATACGAAGAGCTTTCGTTTTCGCCGAGCCTTGATCCCGCCTTGTATCTCCAAATCCACACGACAACGGTGGATGTTAACTGGGAACACAGAGAGGGCAACGGTTTTTCCGGCTCGGAAGGTTTGAGTGGAATGAACCAGGGAAACATCCGGATGTATGAGTACCTGATTCCAAATTATATCGATTATGATGGTGGTGCTTATGCTATGGAGCGGTATAAACACAATAAATTATTACTGGAAGCCGGGGTGCGTTATGATTACCGCTGGCTCAGGGCTTTTGCCTTTGATGCCAATGCGGCAAAAATTGATGTAACAACCACCCATTACTCCGGCAACAGCGCAACGCTTGGCGCTACCTATAATTTTACAGATGATTTAAAACTGACCGGTAACTACAGCGCCGCGTTCAGACCGCCATCTATCAATGAATTATATATTGATGGCGTTCACCAGTCTATCGGGGAATTTGAGGTGGGTGATCCGAACCTTAAAACCGAAAGGGCGAATGATTTTAGTTTGAATTTAAACTACGCTATATCCTGGCTGGCGGTAGATGTGGAGGGTTATTATAACCGCATCAACAATTTTATTTTCGAAGAGCCAACTGGCACTTATTACCATGCACCGAGCGGCGCCTTGCTGGAATTTAACTATACGCAGGCAAATGTATATTTCAAAGGTGTGGATTTAGGAATTACCGTTAAGCCAGTTGATTCGCTGGAAATCAATTCAAAAAGCTCACTGATTTATGCCTGGAATGAAACGATTAACAATTACCTGATCTATACGCCGCCCACTCGCCTGCAAAACGGCTTTACTTATCATTTTGGCAAAATAGGGGCTTTTAGAAATATATCACTGGGTGCCGAAAATGTTTATGTAGCAAAGCAAACCCATGTGCCGCCGGGCTATGACTTTGAACCGCCGCCGGGTGCTTACAGCCTGTTCAATGCCCATATAGGCTTTAAGCTGATCATCAACAGAACACCGGCAGACTTTGACATTGCCGCAAATAACTTAACCAATGTGGCTTATAAGGATTACCTGGACCGCTTCCGGTATTTTGCCGATGAGCCGGGACGCAATATCATTTTCAGATTAAGAGTGCCTTTCAAAATTTTAACAAAAAACAAAGAATCCATTAACAATTAAATTTTACAAACATCATGATTAAATTAAAACACGCAGTATACGTGCTGTTAGGAACAGTGCTATTTTATGCTAGCTGCAGTTCAAAATCAGAAGAAGCCGTGGCACCGAACATTGCCAACGAAACCATTACACAGGCTTCCTTAAAATTCACCAACCAGGCCAACGCTGCCGATACGCCTTCGTGTACCTACACGTTTCACCTGGATAATAACAATAACGTAACCTCTGTTGATTCTACCACATTAACACTCAAAGCAAACTCAAAATATAATGGCGTGGTTTATATGCTTGATCAAACCCAGACGCCTGTTTTTGTTGTTTCTAATGAAATTAAACAAAGAGAGAATTATCACCTGTTCTATTATCAGCCAACGCCTATCAACAGCGCGCCTGTAATCAGCAATACCAGTCCTTATATTCCCGGAACTCCGGTAAATCCCAATGCTACGCCTTTGAACTTAACCGTAGCCAGAACAGATATGGATACCAATAATCCACCGTTGCAGGTTGGCCTAACCACCTTATTTACCACAGGCGCGGCAAGTACAGGTAATTTACGCTGGGTATTGCGCCATCAACCAAATGCTAAAAACGGCACATATGCACCAGGCTCGTCAGATCTTGACGTCAACTTTATCACCATTATTCAATAACCCATCAACCTTTAAAAAAATGAAGAAAATTATAATCATTACTGCCATATTAATCGTAACGTTTTCAGCCTATACTGCCCAAGCACAGGTGAACAGCTATTGGGATATTATGGGTGGAGTTTCTGTTCCTACCGGCCAGTTTGCCAATTCAAACTATGGCGAACTTTACCACGAAAATAACCAGGCTGGTTTTGCAAAAACAGGTTTTGTTATTGGATTGGATGGCGCCTGGTATTTACACAAGTCCCATTGGGCAATTGCCGCAACTGTTTCTTACCAGGATCAGGGGCAATTGAGTGCTAACGATGCACATGCGCTTGCCGCCGGTTACCAGGATGCATTTGATGTGGATGAAGGCGCAGCAACCAGTCATGGCCGTTACCAAAACCTGAATGTATTAGTAGGCCCGCAATATTCCTTTTTGTTGAACAGGTTTACGATTGACCTTAGGGCGAATGCAGGCTTTGTAAAAAGCTTCTCAACGCCCGAAATTGATATTGTGGTTACCGATGCGGGCATTCCGCACCCTTTTGCTCAGTTAAGCTCTACAGCAACAGGTTTTGCATATGGCGGTAGCGCCGACCTGCGCTATAAACTGAGTAAAAAGCTGGGCCTTATTTTAAAAGAGAATTATGTTGATTCTCCGGGCATCGATATCACCAATACCAGCCGCGTTAATAACGCCGGCAGGTTGGATACTAAACAACCCATTTCGATATTCCAAACCTCTTTAGGACTGAACTTTGGATTTTAAAAATACCCTGATAAAAAGCTGCCCCAAAAGGCAGCTTTTTATTTAGAAACAACTATTTCAGTGGAAACATCCGGCAAAAACTATTTCCAGGCAGGCAGCATAAACAGATCAATTACTGTTATGAAGATGAAAGAAATTAAGGAGTTACTTAAACTATACGGGCTGAAATTAACTTTAACCAGGTTAAAGGTGCTCGAGATTTTTTTCGCCAATGACCGGGCAGTTACCACAGCTGATCTTTTACGGCTAACAGAAGATGCCTTTGACCGGGTTACCATGTACCGCACCCTTAAATCGTTTGAAGATATAGGCATTATACATCGCATTGTGGGTGCTAACAACTCAACCAATTATGCTCTTTCGGGCTTTGGAAAAGCACACCCCGACTTGCGCTGCAAACAACATCTTCACTTTAGCTGTATACAATGCCGGGGTGTGTTTTGTATGGATGGACAATCAATACCCGTTATTACACTACCTGATATTTACGAAGTACACTCGTTAAATATGATTGTTGTTGGTATTTGTGATAAATGCCGGGGTAAGTGACCAGTAACATACTTCCGGATAATTGGGGTATCAATAGGCTATTCAAATCGTTCGTTATATAGCTTTAATGCTTTTTCACTGTGTCTTGAAGCTCTTGCAAAGTGAACAAATGTAGCCACCAGTAGCGCTGTTGCCACCCCGGTTAAAATGTATGCTCCCGCCAGGCTGGTTTGGTGGGGAGTGGACGGATAAATAAAGCTAGGATAGCCGTTAACATAACCTACTGTAGGCGAGTTACTTAAATTCACCCTGGCATGATGTGCAAATTCAGCTATTGCAATGCCCGATGATACGGCAGCTCCTCCCATTGAAACGTAACTCCATGTAAGCTCATTTCTAACTTTTTGATACTCCCCGGCTGATGGTGCATAGGCAAGTAGCCTTATTTTAACATCTTCGGCTGTTTGCAATTTACCCCCAATAGTATAAAGATAACCTGCATGCCTGCCCTCGCCATAAGGAATAACCTTAATAATACTGTCGGGCTGGGCCTTTGATTTAAGAGAGTCCTGGGCTTTGATCAAAAAAGATGAAAGCGATAATAAAATTGTGGCAATGATAGACTTTTTCATAGCATATTAATTTTTATAGGTAAGATGCTAAACGTCAAAGCAGGTTTAACGTTGAAATGGCTAATCATGGTAACAAATCAATTACCCTAATTTATTGTCAGATAGACATATATGGATATTGTGCATTATTAAAGGCAATACCAGGTAAGTTTACCTTCGCTGTTCGATTCTCTGACTTAGAATTACTATGCTTGTAGACTTCGTCTACACCCCGTATACCTTTCCAATATTATTCGGTAGTAAAAATACCCTTCGCCAATCTGCTTAATTTCAAATATCCCAGGTTAATAGCGTCTTCCTTTAATTCCGCGGCCGGTATTAGTTCAATTTGATATTGTTGCTTTTGCGATGGCGAAAGGATATCAGCTATTTCATAAAGATCATCCACATCAATACCATATTTATCATCAATATGGGAATTTGCTCCGGTAAAATGATTGTGCTTAAAAAACAAGGTTTCTTTAGCCTGTTTAAACGCAGCAGATCTATCTTCCTTAACCGTTAAAAGCATATAATGCTGTTCCTCAAACCTGTTTTCCAGGTATCCGCCAAGGTTGATAAAGAATAACTTTTGTTTGTGATCTTCAATGATATTATCCTTTGGTAATATTTTAACGGCGTATCCGTCTACGGCAGTCACTTCCCGCCAGGCATCAATATGAATTTTGTCAGGCTCGGGCCAAAAAGCTTCAATCTCTGGTATAAGTTCCTGTAAAGAGTTGGCTATTCCGAAAAATACATCATGTTGTTCAATGTGTCTTCCCGGGGGCGTACAGCCTAATAACAGCATAAAAAGTTTTGGTTGCGACATTTTTAATGGCGAATAAATTGGTGTTTACCGATAGGACGCTAAGATAGAAAACGGACACAGCAAAACCAGCTGTTTATTCAAATACTAAAAACCAATCGAGAATTATTTTTCAAATTTTTTGTAAGGATTGAATTCCGGTTGCGACAAAGCGGGAAAGAAACAATTAAACACAACAATTAAGTAATGAAAAAAATATTCAATCTGCTTTTAGTTTCACTGTTTACTATCAGCATAGCCGTTGCGCAAAATCCAACAGAATTTCATAAAAAACAATATAACCTTGATAATGATGGCCTGGCTATAAAAGGTTATGACCCCGTAGCTTATTTCACCGCTAATAAAGCATTGGAAGGTAAAAAAGAAATTACGTTAACCACAGAAGGGGTTACCTATCACTTTGCATCTGCACAGGACAGGGAGCTATTTAAAACCAACCCCGAAAAATATCAACCCCAATATGGCGGCTGGTGCGCTTACGCAATGGGTGCAAGCGGTGAAAAAGTCGACATAGACCCGGAGACTTTTAAACTGATCGATGGTAAACTTTATCTCTTTTATAACCAACTGTTTAACAATACCAAAAAGACCTGGAACAAAGATGAAAAGCATTTGAAAGAAAAGGCTGATGCAAATTGGAAAAAAATAAGCGGCCAGGCATTATGAGTACCACAATGTCACCCCGCAGGGTATTGATAACTGCGGGCCCCACAAGGGAAGCTATTGATCCGGTGCGTTACATCACCAATCACTCGTCTGGTAAAATGGGTTATGCCATTGCCGAAGCCTTTTTAGCGCAGGGCTGCGAGGTGATACTTGTTTCCGGTCCGGTAAACTTAAACATGGCCCACAAAAACCTTACGGTGATCCATATTAATTCGGCAGATGAGATGTATAGGGAATGCAAAGCGTGGTTTGCTGAAGTAGATATCGCTGTTTTTGCTGCCGCCGTTGCGGATTATAAGGCCGCTGAGGTTTTTACCCATAAAATGAAGAAATCAGCCGATGAGTTTGATCTGAAAATGGTAAAGAATGTTGACATCGCTTATGAATTCGGCAAGATAAAACGGGATAACCAGGTAGCTATTGGCTTTGCTTTGGAAACGAATGACGAAGAGCTGAATGCCTTAAAAAAACTGGCTAAAAAGAACCTCGATTTTGTGGTCCTTAACTCTACACAGGATGAAGGCGCAACTTTCGGATTCGAGACCAATAAGATCACCATTATTAATAAAGATCATTCATCTCAGGCTTTCCCCTTAAAAACAAAAAGCGAGGCAGGGAAAGACATTGCTGATGCTGCGCTGAACTGTTTGGCCAACTTGAATAATTGCTCCATCAAACAACTCCAACTCAATTAAATCATAACCTAATGGTACACAACACTTCGTTAACAATACTGGCCTGGGCATTGCGCCTGGCCGCAGCGATAATTATGCTGCAAACACTGTACTTTAAATTTACAGCAGCACCTGAGCCTGTTTATATTTTCACAACGCTTGGCATGGAGCCCTGGGGAAGAATTGGCATCGGTTCATTGGAACTCATTGCTTCAATTTTGATCCTGATACCCAGAACCACCGGTTTTGGTGCCCTGCTGGCTATCGGTCTTATGGCTGGTGCGTTGTTTTTTCATCTAACCAAATTAGGCATCGTAGTGCAAAATGATGGCGGCCAGCTGTTTATTCTGGCATTGGCAGTTTTTGTATGCAGCATTGCACTGCTGTTGCTTTTTAGGAAACAAATTATTTCCTCCATACCCTTTATCAAATAAAATATTATGAAACTTAAAGAACCTATATCCAACTTGCTGGAACAATTGCAATTCGTAATTGAGGGGCTAACCAACGAACAATATATCCATCCGGTAAAAGTATTATCCCAGTCGACCATTGGCCAGCATACGCGCCATATCCTGGAGTTTTTTATAGAGCTCAATAAAGGATACGATAACGGCACGGTAGATTATGATAAGCGCATCCGCAACCATGCTATTGAATCGGATAAATATTATGCCATCAACACCATGCAGCGGATCAGTAACGGCTTGTCAAAACCCGATAAGGATCTGATACTCCGGGTGGACTACGGAGCATCAGAAGAACATAGCTCACAGGTGTTTACCAACTATTTACGTGAACTGGTTTATAACATGGAGCATACTGTACACCATATGGCATTGATCCGTATCGGCGTTACTGCTATCTCGGATGTTGAGATTCCGGCCGAATTTGGGATAGCTGCTTCTACGCTGAAATTCAGAAAAGCATGTGCACAGTAACCTATATCCCTAATCAAAGTGGGTTCCATCTTACCTCAAGCAGGGACGAGCATATCAGCAGGGGTAAGGCGATTGCTCCCCGTAAATACAGGCAGGGTCGAAACACATTGTTGTATCCAAAAGATTCGGACAAAAACGGCAGCTGGATCACGGCTAAAAGTAATGGCGATCTGGTTGTTTTGCTCAATGGCGCTTTTGTGAAGCATCAACGGCAAGCTGAATACAAAAGGAGCAGGGGATTGGTGTTAATGGATATTATTGAGGCAGAAAACCCTGTTCAGTTTTATCAGACGATGAATTTATATGGCATTGAGCCGTTCACCATTATACTTTATACAGCAGGCAATTTATACGAGTGTCGCTGGGACGGTGGAAAGAGGCATATTGCTTTATTGGATAATCAAACCGCTTATATCTGGTCGTCCGTTACGTTGTATGATAAAATGGCGCGTGCTAAGAGGGATAGCTGGTTCAGTGATTATCGCAGTGCAACGCAACCGGCAACAACTTCGGGTATTTTACATTTTCACAGGCATGGTGGCGAAGGCGATTTAAAAGATGGCCTGGTGATTAACCGCGATGAAAAAATGAAAACAATGAGCATTACCAATGTTTGCGTTACACCCGCCAGCATGAAAATGACTTATGCGGACCTGAAGGACAATATACTATATGTTGATGAACTCCCGATTCAAAAAGAAATTGAAGGGAGTTCAAAATCAATATTGCCACGGTTCTTTAAATTAAAAAGCTTGCTGATCCGGATTTTTAATTGGGAATATTGGTCATTCAATACACTTTATGCGCCGATTATGTTCTATTGGTTTTGGCTGAGCTTTAAATCACGATCATTTTTCTTTTTTAATACGGCGAACCCGCTTATTGAGAACGGAGGCTTTGCAATGGAAAGTAAATGGCTGATTTATGAACTGATGCAGAAAAAGAATAGTCCGTTCACGCTGTTTTTTAAGACGGGAACTGATGTTGATGAACTGAAAAGAACAATTCAAGAAGAAAATATGGTGTACCCCATGATAGCCAAACCGGATATCGGCGGCCGGGGCGTACAGGTGAAGAAGGTACACAATGAAGATGAGTTAGCTGATTATATTAAACAGAATCAGGTAGACTTTTTATTACAGGAGTTTATTCCCTACCAAAAAGAAGTGGGCATATTTTACCACCGGATACCAGGTGAAGAAAAGGGCCGTATATCAGGCATAGCAGGGAAAGAGTTTTTAACGGTTACCGGTAACGGGCATTCAACTATTGAGGAATTAGTAATTAAAGAGCCCCGTTATTTACTACAGCTACCCGTATTAAAAGCAACACAAAGCGACACGCTTAAAGAAGTATTGCCCGACGGGGAAACGCTGGTGCTGGTGCCCTACGGTAATCATGCAAGGGGCGCTAAATTCATCGATCTGAGCAACCTGATTAATGAGCAGCTAACACAGGTGATAGACCAGGTTTGCAAACAGATACCTGAATTTTATTTTGGGCGAATGGATGTGATGTATGATACCTGGGAGGATTTATGCGCAGGTAAAAACTTTTTAATAGTAGAAGTGAACGGTGCCGGAAGCGAACCCACGCATATTTACGACCCCAAACACACCGTGTTTTTTGCCTGGAAAGAGATTATGCGGCATTGGAAGCTATTGAATAAAATAAGCAGTTTAAACAAACAGAATAAAGCACTAAAATATATGACTTACCGGGAAGGCACAGATATGCTGAAACGTAATACAGCATATTTAAAATTAGTTTCGTAATGATGTCAAAAAAATATGGGAAGTTGTTTTTTGTTGCATTCAGCATCAGTTTTGTTGGGGCATTACCTATAGGTACCTTAAATACCAACGTCGCCGATTATGCTCTAAAAGGTAACTTTATGGGTGCGGCGGAATTTGGTTTAGCGGCAATTATAGTGGAAGTTGGCCTCGTGCGGCTGGCATTGCTGGCTTTGGACAGGATAGGCCATTTACAAAATCTTTTTAAGTACCTGAGTGTGATTATGTGCGTTATGATTTTTTTTCTGGCCTATAAAAGCCTGGAAGCGGCCTTTCACATGCACAGTTACCAGGATATGCTGCCTTTTGTTGGGATGAACGCCTTTTATTCGGGACTGGTTTTAAGCCTCCTGAATCCACTGCATCTCCCTTTCTGGCTCGGCTGGACGGCTGTGTTGAAAAGCAAGAATATCCTGGATTCAAACTTTACCAGTTACAACATTTACATCACCGCTATCGGTACAGGTACATTCCTTGCCTTCGTGATTTATGGATTTGCCGGAGACTTTTTAATGAATGTACTAAAGGCACAGCATAATTTAATCAACTGGATTTTGGGATTAACGCTGCTGTTAACCGGGTTTGTACTGGCCTATAAACTAATCGCAAAAAAACTGCAGTTAAGTGGTGCTAAGTCTCCCGGTGTTAATTAAATAAGGTGGATCATTTCTTCCGGATACAATTAAAAATAAATCAAAATGAAAAAATATATTAAAAGCATTTCTGCACTATTATTTATAGTTGCGTTAGCCTTGGGTATAAGCTCCTGTACAAAAAAATTTAAGCCTGTTTTAAATTCCTCAGCGGGGATAAATTTCAAGGTAATTACACTGGCCCAGGCAAAACAGGAAGCTAAAACCGAAAATAAGCCCCTGTTTGTGTTTACACATGCCGCCTGGTGCCCCACCTGTAAACGCATGGAACAGGAGGTGCTTATTCAAAAGCAATTGGGCGACACCTTTAACCAGGGCTTTGTGAATGTGGCCGTTGATTTAGATAGCCCCGAAGGGCATAAGCTCAATGATTTGTATCCTATAAAAGCCACACCAACACTACTCTTTTTTAAAGCGGATGGAAGTCTATACAAAAAATCGGAAGGCTTTGCCAACGTGGAAGAGCTATTGGCTGATGCACATCAGTTAACCAATTGATTGTATCCTATAAAGGCACGGATGAGTTATAAAAAGGGTGTGTCACCCTTCGAGTGCCTCTGCATGACACCCTTTTGTCATTTCGCCTTTAGCTTTTTTTGATCAATGGAATTTGCAGGTTGGTAGGACGATTCTCTTCTGTATCAAATCCCCTGCCATCCACATTTCTTGCACCCCAAAAAAGTGTATCGCCTAATAGATAAATCAGATCATATTCAGTAAATATCTGTCCTTCGGCCAGGCCAAACGGAACAAATGCTTTTTTGAGAACACTTTGCGGTTTGTTTATCTCCCAGGCAGTGTATCCCTTTGTTGCAACTTTGTTTAATAAATCTGCAAAACCCTCAATTAGCGGGGTAACTTCATATAATTCGTCGGCAGCAAATTTAACCTTTTGCGCATTTACCGCTATTGGGTGATCACCCTGCCAAATTATATGTCCTCTAAGCGACATTTTTGCAAGTGGAATTTTTCCATAAGCATCTGCATAGTTAACAATGTTCAATTCAAATTTGTCTCCAGTCAAATATTTGAACGCCCTGCTTAGATAGAATGGTTTGATACTGCCATCGGCATTTTTCAGACTGCTCGGACGAATTTCCGGGGCGATGCTGATCCATTCGCCATTTAGATTTTTTTTGATCTCTTCTATATTCATAGTTTTTAGCGGTTTGAGTTTTTTTTTTGAGCCCTATATTTCAAAAGTCGTACCTTTAGTATAAATGGACAAGTAGTCTGTTTTTTTGTTTATAGTATATAAAATTAGACTATTGAATACAAAGAGAAAAAACAAGGATTTTAATCCTAATAATTGCGGCGTTACACATTTTTTGAACAAGGTAGGCGGAAAATGGAAAGTTCTGATCATTTATGCCATCAGTCTTACTTGCAACCGTTTTAGTTCTTTACAGCGCGGTATCCCTACCATTAGCAAACAGATGCTGGTCAATCAGCTTCGCGAATTGGAGGCGGATGGCATTATAGAACGAACTATTTTTCCCGAAATTCCACCGCGCGTCGAATATAAAGTAACGGCATATGGATTATCATTAATGCCACTGATTAAGGTAATTGAGGAGTGGGGAAGGGCGGATATGTTGAGGATTTCGGAAAATAGTGATGATTCGCAATAGGCGGATAGGATGGGGTGTTTTATAAACTACAAGCATAGCCAGATGAAGTCAAAGACATTCGGATAACATATTGCCGACAACCCTGGCAATTGCTTACCTTTAAGTCGGGCATATGATGATGCGCCTTTGTACCAATTTATTAAACTAAAGTTATGAAATACCTCTTCTTTATCCTGTTGTTCCCGTTGGCGGTACAGGCTCAAATTGTTACCAATCAACGACTGTTTGACACTATACCTTTTATCCCCGAACACACCCCACAGCGTTTAGCTCAATTTGCAAAAGAGCCGATAGTAACGGGTAAAATCATTTTTCTGGGCAACAGCATTACCGAAATGGGCAACTGGAAAAAAGCAACCAGCGACACCACTGTTATCAACCGGGGGATAGGCGGCGATATCACTTACGGGGTTTTAAAACGTCTTAAGGATATTACAGACCGACAGCCCTCCAAGGTTTTCCTGCTGATTGGTATTAACGACATTGGTAAGGATATCCCCGATGCCGTGATCGCCGACAATGAACTCAAAATTATAAGGGAAATACATGCCAAATGTCCGCAAACCCATATTTATGTGGAAAGCGTATTGCCTGTTAATTCAACCGTAAACAACTTTCCGCAGCATTATGATAAGGAAGAGCACGTGCTGGCCCTTAATAAGTTGCTGCAGGCCAACGCAGCAGCCGGTAACTATACTTATGTAGATATTTTTCACCTGTTTGCCGATGCCGACGGCCGGCTGAACAGTGAATACACCTACGAAGGGCTGCATCTTAAACCACCGGCTTACGATATTTGGGTGGCATATCTTAGGAAAATGGGATATTTGTGAAACCAGGGTGCCGGTTATAGGTGTTCGCTGGGGCTGACCAAAACAGTTTACCTTTTTGGTCAGCCCCTGGTTAAATGATTAATCAAGTCCCAATATTTTATAATCCCGCTGGGATTGTACGTGGCTTTATTAACGAATATATTTAAGCTATTTATTATGATACTTCAAGCGATTGATCCTTCTCAAACCTTCCGGTCTTTTTACTTAAAACTATCTTATACAATATCAGCTCCATGTCAAAACCCACATCGCTTGCGCTACCTGTAAATCCATGCGAAGGCTGTGCGGTTTCTCCCTGCATAAGCGGCATCACCCTGTTGATGATCTTTTGCATAGCATGCTCCCGTTCAAGCATATCAGTTATTTCTTCAAATTTGCCCCAGCAAACTACACTCTCCCAATTCTGAAGATTTGTAATAGCATCTGCCTGGAAACATACCTCAGGATTTTTTCGCATCATGTCTATTTTCATGCCTTTAGCCGAATGCGCGTATAAATTCATACCATCGTAAACATAATTTACAGGTACAATATAGGTTATACCATCTGCATGGCAGCCTATCCGGCCCACCGGAAGCTCTTTTAGCAGGGCCTCAATCTGATCTTCGTTTAATGCTCCTAACATGAAACAAACTTCATCAATATACAACTATCCGCCAATGCTGATAAACATCTGAAATAGTGACGAGTATCATTCTTTAGTTTTTTGATTAACAGCAGATTTGTATACCATGAAAAAATTCCTATTTCCAACAGATTTTTCGGCCAATGCCACGCATGCGCTGAATTACGGCTACAGCCTGGCTAAACGGGTTAAAGCCAATATAATTATTTGTAATGCTGTTATTGAACCAGCTGAGGTGCCGCAAACCGGAATGGTTGGCTGGCCGATGGAAGAATCTGAGCTTCTACTGGAAGAAAGTAGTCATGCGTTAAAGTTGCTAAGGGAGCAACTGGATGAAAAGGAGGAAACTGTTGGCTTTAACCCGATAATTGACACAAAAAATAATGCGGGAACGGTAATAGAAATGGTTAATCATTTAGGGCACGATAATGATATAGGCCTGGTTATTGTTGGTACGCATGGCAGTAGCGGACTCAATACTTTATTGTTGGGTAACCATAGTCGCCAATTGATAGATAATATAAACAGGCCCTTATTGCTGGTGCCACCCAGTGCTCCAATTAAACCGATAAAAAAGATTGCTTTTGCCACAGATTTTGAAAACCCAGCGAAAGACCTGGAGTGCATTTATCAGCTGATATTACTGGCCAGACCGTTGAATGCAGAAATATTGATTACCAATATTTTTGATGAGAAAGAGAATTATCATAAAGAATTCATGAATGAATTGACGAATAAAGCTGACTATCCGCATATATATTACCGTTTTGTTAAAGCTTACCGACCCGAAGCCGGATTGGATTGGCTTTGCGAACATGGGCAAATAGATATTTTGGCGATGGTTCATCGCAGCCATAACTTTATTGATAGTCTGTTCAGAGGAAGTCAAACGCAAAAGATGGCTAACCATATCGCCATACCTTTACTTGTTTTCCCGGCTAAGGCCTGATCAACCATGTCGATTTTTAATATATGTTAAGGCATATTGGCACCAAACGAACTTATGCGCATAATGTAAAGTTAGCCTCTATGCTTTGTATAACTGCGGGTTTTGTGAACGCCGCAGGATTTTTAGGTTTTGCCGTTTTAACTACCAACGTAACGGGGCATGCCGCATTATTTGCGGAACGAATTGCCATGCAGGACTGGAAGACCGCCCGTGTCGTAGCCCTTTGGATGTTCCTGTTTTTGGCGGGAGCCTTTATTTCAAGTGTTATCGTATCTTTTATCGGGCGCAACCAGCGCTTTTCGTATGTGATTCCCATATTTATTGAAATAGCGATTTTGCTCGGGGTAGCTGTATTTGGTTATAAATATGATCAAAGTCTGGTTGGCAAAGAAATCTTCGCAGGCAGCTTATTATTTGCTATGGGGCTGCAAAACTCTTTAGTATCTATTGTGTCGGGTTCTGTAGTGAGAACAACCCACCTTACGGGAACTTTTACCGATCTTGGGATTGAATTAGGTCAGATTATTCAGAAAAATACTACAGATAAAGCAGCCTTAAAAACACGGATAAAATTGCGTTCGGCAATTATCTTTTTCTTTATGTGTGGTGCTTTGGGCGGCGCTTATTTATTTCGCTGCTTTAGCTTTCATGCGTTTTTTATTCCCCTGGCTATACTGGTTTTTACCTTACTATACGATGTTTACAGGATAAAGGTTAAGCGTTATTATATGCATCACAATCCATTTAATTAGTGTTTTATATCATTTCAAGAGTGATAATGATCATTCCGGAGGCTGTTCATTAGCGGCACATTTGTATATAAAACAAATCAAAAATGGAAACTTCAATCAATACATTACCTGTTAAAAATAGCAACTGGACAAAGCTGCTGCGCATCGTAGACGGGCAAGCTGAACATAAAACCGCGTGGTTCTTATTCTCCTTAATTTTTCAGGGTGTACTTTTTCTGCCGATACCGGCGGTACTGATGTATTACTACCATGCCTCAATTATTGTTTTGCCCATCACCTTTGGCTTATACCTGGGTAATATCATCGTTGGTATGGGAGGGTATGGCATCAGGGTGGTATTGGGTTATCAGCTATTAAGTATGCTGGTTAATTTAGGCATGCTGGCTATCTATATCTCTTAATAATATAATAATACCCCTCATAAAAAACCTCCGGGCCATTACGCCCGGAGGTTTTTTTATGTATTAATTATCGTTTGCAAGCTTTTGCACAAGCGCAGGCCTTACCTACACATTTATTCATCTCCCAAAGATCCAGGTTCTTAATGGTTTGATTGGCTATATCCATTTGCTCAGGTACGTTAGCCAACTTAATTCCATTTCTGGCTGCGGCCAGCTTATCAATATTCACTGCGCTATTGGATCTCATGGTAATATACTTAACACCCATTTGCGCCAATTTTGATAATATATCTGCGGTCACATCATCACTGGCCGATACCATAACGGCTTGTTTACCCGCAGCAAATAAAGCGGTTTCTAAATTCAGCGAATTAAAGATAAGCGTGATATCGTGCTTTTTTTGATTGGCTTTTGCCAATGGTTCCCTTTCAAAGGGCTTTATACTATAGGCGACTACTTTCATGGCACAATAGTAACGCTACAGACTTTTCTATACCATGAGCATGGTCAAACGGAGAAATGATTTTTATCAATTTTTCATTTTGATGAGCCTGGCCAGGTCAAGAATAGTAATGGTGCTGCCTGTTTTTTCAATTAGACCTTCTTCTTTAAAATCTGATAAGGTACGGCTTACCGTTTCGGTAGCCATCGCTGCCATAGCAGCAAGATCCTCACGTGCAATTTTAAAACAATCATCTGCACTACCGGGCTGGCGATGTAATCGCAATAATGCCTGAGCCATTTTTTTCCGTACAGAATGATATGCCATTTGCAACAGTTGTTCTTCTTTTTCGCGGACATCATTGGCCAGCAGTTTAATGAACTCCCTTGCAACTTCAGGATATAGATTTAACAATTGCTCCAGTTGTTCTTTTGGGATCATGCATAATAAACTATCTTCCAAAGCAGTGGCAGTATCAGTATATTCATCGTTTGATAGCATGGCGTTAATGCCTAAATAATCATCAGCCGAATAAATACCGGTCATCAGCTCCCGTCCGTCTTCGGCCAGTTTAATGGTCTTCACTTTCCCGCTGATCACCAGATATAAACCATTGCCTTTATCACCCTCGTAATAAATAACCTGACTTTTTTTAAATGACCGCGCTTTACGTTCGGCAATAATTTGCTGCAATGCCACAAGTCCATCCTTTTTTGCCACCAATGAATTTAACCTGTCCAGTGATTTGCTGTAAAATGCCTGCTGCCCTTCTTTTTTCCTGAGCCGGCTTTCAATGGCGTTCAATAATTCCATATCATCGAAAGGTTTGGTCAGGTAATCATCAGCGCCCATCTCCATGCCTTTACGGCGGTCGAAGTGCTCAGCTTTAGCTGTTAAAAATATAAATGGGATAGCGATGGTCTCAGGGCGTTTTGAGAGCATGTATAAAACCCCGTAACCATCCATTTCGGGCATCATGATGTCGCATAGAATAATATCCGGGATTTCCTTGAAAGCGAGTTCTACGCCGGACTTACCATTGCTGGCGCCTGACGCCTGGTAACCGGCAAGCGCCAGTATTTCTATTACGTTTTCACGTATATCGTCATTGTCTTCAATGATCAGTACTTTTTTGCTCATGACATTGGAAAGGTTATGGTAAATAATGTTCCCTGGTTAACCTCACTCTTAAAATTAATTGTTCCGTTCATCAGATTAGTATAGCGGGCCACAATATTTAACCCAAGTCCGGTTCCGGGAATAGTTCCAGTATTGTGTGCACGGAAAAATGCTTCAAACAAATGTTTCTGGTCTGCATCGGGTATGCCTATACCATTATCGCTAACAGTAATGATACATTCCCGTTCATTGATCTCTGTGGTGAAACCAATAAACGTATTTTCACCGGAATATTTGATGGCATTATTAATAAGATTGATAATACAGTTTTTCAGCAGGTTTTGATCCAGTCTGATGGCGCTTTTAGTGCCGGTATGCTGGTAAATGATGTTTTGATTTTGCTTGGCCAGTGCCTGCATCTCCTCGGTGATAGCCTCCGCAAATTTTACCAGGTCGAAATCATGAAACAAAGGCTCCTGCTTGCCCGATTCCAGTTTTTCCAATGAAAGGAAATCATTCAATATGGAAGTCAGATTACCTACTGCATGCTTTATTTTACCCACATGCTTTATAATGTTAGGGTTATTAAAAGGTTCGGCATATTTTTCAATTAAGGATACGGATAATTGAATAGATGTTAATGGCGTGCGAAACTCATGCGAGGCAATAGATACAAAGCGGCTTTTTAATAGGCCCAGTTCTTTTTCTTTTTCGAGTGATAAACTCAGGTCTTCCTGAGCTGTTTGTAATTCTTCAACAGTAGCGTTTAATGACTGTGTTCTTTCCGCGACTAAATCTTCCAGATGTATGGCATATTCCTTCAACCGTTCTTCGGCCTCGCGCTGGTGGCTGATATCATGTATAAAACCGGCATAGATCTTTCGGCCTGAAAACTGCACTTCACTAACTCCCAGTCTAAACGGGAATTGAGTGCCATCTTTTTTTAGTCCTACTACATCGCGGCCAATACCGATAATATGGGCCTGGCCGGTCCGCTGGTAGCGTTCAAGATATTCATCGTGTTGTTGCTTATCAGGCGGGGGCATTAAAAAAGATACGTTTTTACCGATAACTTCATCCGGCAGATATTGGAACAGGTTGCAGGCGGCCGGATTAATAGATTCAATTTTACCCCTGTCATCAATGGTAATGATACCGTCAATGGCATTTTCTATAATGGCAACTAATAGGGCCGTATTTTCCATACATCAAAGATGAGCATTGCAGAACGGTAATAGGTGATGAATTTCAAGTGAAAAAGTGATGATGGTCACTTTTTTGCAAAACCAGCTGATTGGGGTCATTATAAACATTGATGCCCGTCATACAGGCGCTCCTAATTTAAGGAGAGTCTCTACATATCGCTGCCAATGATACGATTGCCCCATTTTAATATATTATCCAATCTAATAGGGTAGATGTCCGTCAACTTAGTGCTGACGGGCATTTTTTATTTAAAGGGGTATTGATTTATATGTCCTCAATCATTTGTATACATGATGCTTATCAGGTATTGCAGCTTGACGCCAGGGTACATTTGTTCTATATCATTCCACTTAAAAAATAAATATGAAAGCATTAGTGTATTACGGCCCGGGAAAAAAATCATGGGAAGAACAACCAAAACCAGTATTAAAGGAAACTACAGATGCGCTGGTAAAGATCCTGAAAACAACCATATGCGGAACCGATCTGCATATTATGAAGGGCGATATGCCTGAGGTTGCATCCGGAAGAATCCTGGGGCATGAAGGTGTAGGCGTTATTGAAGAAGTTGGGAGCTCGGTTAGCAACTTTAAAAAAGGCGATCATGTGATCATATCCTGCGTTACCTCCTGCGGTAAATGTGCTTACTGTAAAAAAGGTATGTATTCGCATTGCGAAAACGGTGGCTGGATATTAGGCTATATGATTGATGGTACCCAGGCAGAATATGTGAGGATACCTTATGCCGATAACAGTCTTTACCCCATCCCGGCAGGTTCTGATGAGGAAGCGCTGGTGATGCTGAGCGACATTTTACCAACCGGTTTTGAATGTGGCGTGTTAAACGGGCAGGTAAAACCTGGCGATACCATTGCCATAGTAGGAGCGGGCCCGGTAGGTATGGCCGCCTTATTAACTTCACAATTTTATACCCCGGCAGAAATTATCGTGATTGATCAGGATGATAACCGCCTTGCAGTTGCCAAAACATTCGGTGCTACACATACTATCAACAGTGCAAAAGAAAATGCCATTGAAAAAGTGATGGCGCTTACCAATAACAAGGGTGTTGATACGGCTATTGAAGCAGTTGGCATACCGCCGACATTTGAATTATGCGAGGAAATTATTTCGGCAGGCGGTCATATTGCCAATATTGGCGTACATGGAAAAAGTGTAACCTTGCATCTGGAAAAACTGTGGGACAGGAATATCTCTATAACTACTCGCCTGGTAGATACCGTTACTACGCCCATGCTGTTTAAAACAGTACAATCAAAAAGGATAGAGCCGAAAAAGTTAATCACCCACCGTTTTAAGCTCGATCAGATGATTGAGGCTTATGATACGTTTGAGCACGCCGCGCGGGAAAAAGCTTTAAAAGTATTGCTGGAAAATTAATAACAACACATAAACGTCAAACAAAAACCAAATGAAAAATAATATTAAACAAACTCTGATACTGACAGTGATCTGTATCATGGGATTTTGCAGCACACTGCGTGCACAATCGAATTACAAAATCAGTGAATCGAAAAATAATGATATGAAAATGTCGGGTACATCTACCTTGCATGACTGGACTACCAGTTCGAAGAACTTTACAGGTGACGCTCAATTTGACTTTAAGCCAGGGAATGACCATTTGCTCATTTCTATTAAATCTTTAAACTTCTCGTTAGCCGTGCTCGACCTTAAAAGCGGCGAAAGCGGATTGGATAAAAACGCTTATAAAGCATTAAAGTCAAGCCAGTACAAGTATATCGTTTACAAGTTGATATCGGCTACCGTTATGCCCGAAAATGACAGTAAATTTTTAATCAAAACAGTCGGAGACCTCACCATCGCTGGGGTTACCAAAGAGATAAAAATGGATATTTATTACGTTGTAAATGAAGATTCGACTATTACTTTCACCGGATCGGAAAAATTAAACATGACTGATTATTCCATCAAACGGCCAACTTTTATGCTTGGGGCGATGAAAACCGGCGACGCCATTACACTTGATTTTACCGTAGTGTACGGAAAACAAATAGCCAGTTAAAAAACCAAATTATCAAAAATCAACAATGAAAATATCACTCCAAATATTGGAGGGTGGAATCCTTGTGTCAAAACATAACATTATGAAAATTAAACTTATCCTGCTTTTTTGCCTGATATCGGGCATTGTAAAAGCACAGCAGGGACAACTGCAATATTTCCGCCCTAATAATATGCTGGGTGTTAACGTATTTGAAACGTCAAAAATCGATACTATTCCATTCACCGGTTTGAAGGTTAAGGTGGGCGGGAATTTCGAAATGGAATTTCAGGCACTAAGAAACTTTAATACAGCCACGCCAATGACAAAACCTGGTTTTACAGGCAATGTTAACAGTTTGGAAAAACTGACAAATGGATTTACGCTGCCTATGGCCAACCTGAATGTTGATGCCCAGTTAGAAGATGGTATCCGAATGAATATAACGCTTTATTTGGCATCCAGGCACCATGAAGATACCTGGGTAAAAGGAGGATATATCCAGTTTGATAAACTGCTGTTTCTTAAAAGCGATCTGATCAATGAAATTATGAAAAGTGTAACCATTAAGGTCGGTCAGTTTGATGTGGATTATGGCGACCAGCACTTCAGACGATCAGACGGTGGTAATACCATTTATAATCCTTTTATCGAGAATTATATTATGGACGAGTTTGCTACCGAGATTGGGGCCGAAGTTTATATCCACACCTCTTCGGGTTTCTTCCTGATGGGTGGTATGACTAACGGAGAATTAGACGCAACTGTTGTAGCGGGTACAAAAATTGATTCGGCTACTCATCAGCCCAACAAATATGATCCGGCTTTCCATGCGAAAATAGGTTTTGATAAACAGGTTAACAAAGACTTTAGGGTTCGGATCACAGGTTCGGCATATACTGTTCACAGTGCCAACAGCAGTACCCTGTTTGGTGGCGACCGTACCGGATCACATTATTTTAATGTAATGGAAAATCAAAATATTACAAATGGCACAACGCTTTCAGACGAAAATGATTACAGTCCGTTTTCCGGGCGATTAAATCCGGGCTTTAGCGAAGAGGTGAATACCGCCATGGCAAATCTTTTTCTGAAATATAAAGGACTTGAATTTTTTGGAACCGCAGAAGATGCCAAAGGCCGGGCGATTACAGAAGTTGATCAGCGCAAGGCAACACAATACGCGGCCGATCTGATCTATAGGTTCCCGCAGGGCAAAGAAAACTTTTGGGTGGGCGTTCGTTACAATACGGTAACCGCTTTACTACAGGGGTATACTTCAAATATTACGGTTAACCGCGAAGCCGGTTCATTGGGCTGGTTCATCACCAAAAACATAATGGCAAAAGCCGAATATGTAAACCAAAATTATGATGGTTATCCGGCTGCGAATATCCTTAATGGCGGCAACTTTCATGGGGCGGTATTGGAAGCCTCTATTGGATTTTAAATCATGACCTATAAAATAATTATTATATTTATGCTGATGAGCTTTACCGTAAATGCTCAAACCAAATGGCTCATCAGCGAAAACAGTAGCCTGAGTGTAAGCGGGAGCACGAATATTGATAAGTTTTCCTGCGATATCCCCAACTGCGACCAGATGGATACCCTAACGATTTGGAAAAGTGAAAAAGGAATTGTGTTAACCGGCAGTATCAACCCGGCTGTACTCAGCTTTGATTGCCATAAAGCGATGATGACACGTGACCTCCAGAAAACGTTGCAAGCCAAAAAATATCCAAGGCTTCATATCCGCTTTTTATCATTAAGCGAGTTGCCGCAACTTTCCAATAAACCGATTTCGATTACGGGACAAGTGGAGATTGAAATAGCAGGGGTAAAAAAGCTGTATTTAATCAACTACGAAATTTCAACAGATTCAGCCAAAGTGATCCATTTACTTGGGTCAAGAGACCTGGACTTTTCAGATTTCAATTTAGTTCCTCCACGAAAACTGGGAGGTATAATAAAAACCAAAAATCTGTTATGTGTTGAATTTCAACTTAAAATGAAAGTTGTATGAACCCTGGAGAACATTTGGTCAATCCCAACTTATTGCTTTAATATCATTTACTTTTCAGTCGTGATAGTCTACCGGTGCCGAATAATCAACGCGTTTTGATTATAAATTTTATATATTGTATCGATTTCTACGAGCGAAGCTATTGCATTGCGAAGGATACAAGGTACTTTATGAATTTTAATGCGATCACAATAAGGGATATTGCCAGGGAATTAAATCTTTCGGTATCAACAGTGTCAAAAGCACTTCGGGATAGTTACGAAATCAGCGAAAAAACTAAAAAACTGGTAATAGAATACGCCAGGCTACACAATTACAGGCCTAATCCCATAGCTCAAAGCTTAAAACAGGGGCATAGCCAATCCATCGGAATCGTTGTCTCAACTATCGAAAATCAGTTTTTCTCACAGGTGATCAATGGTATTGAATCGGTTGCGTATAAAGAAGGTTATAATGTGAGTATCACTCAAACACATGAATCATATGACCTGGAAGTAAAAAACGTTAACCATCTTGCATATCGTTCAATTGATGGTTTGCTTATCTCTCTATCTACTGAAACCAAAAACATTGATCATCTTAAAAATTTACATAAACAAGGTCTGCCGATAGTTTTTTTTGATCGGATAACTGATGATATTGAAACTCATAAGATCATCGCTGATAATTACAATGGCGGTTATAATGCTACCAAACACCTTATCGAATCAGGTTATCGTAAAATAGCGCATATTACCAGTCCGCCCAATATCTCAATTACCAAAGAACGCCTGGCCGGGTATATGGATGCTCTTGCGGATGCTGGTATTCAATTGCCTGATTATTATGTGAAGTATTGTCCACATGGGGGAAGAGACATAAATGAAATTGAAACTGCTTTGGATGAGCTACTGAAACTCGATGATAAACCAGATGCGATCTTCACAACATCTGACAGAATAACCACTACTACTTATTACTTGCTAAAGAAACGTAACTTAAAGATCCCTGAGGAAATAGCCATAGTGGGTTATACCAATACTATTTTAGCTGATATCTTAACCCCGAGTTTAAGCTCTGTTTATCAGCCGGGATTTGAAATGGGGCAGAAGGCTACTGAGATGTTATTAAGTCTGATAAGAAGCAAAAGGCCGGTAACTGAATTTGAAACATTGGTTTTACCCACCCAGCTATTTGAACGCGAATCATCTGCTAAAATAAAATAATCTCCTGTTATTTGTTTTGCTTATAGGTGTACTTGGTGTATTGAAATAAAATCACTTTCTTAACTCCACTCATAAATTATAGTTCCCTATAATATATTATAATACTATTTTTCCGAAAACGTATTCGTAAATAAATAGCTGCAAACATGAAAAAATAAAGCCTAATAAGGTAATTTTGATAAGTGCAGGTAATAGTTAATCTATTTATCCAATTGTAAACCACTGCATTTATAAAATAATTTATTGAAAAATGATATGCGCAATTTTTATTTGTACGCTTTTCGTTTTATTAAGTGTATCGAATGCGGTTTTGGCGCAAAGGGTTACGCTTGATTATTTCTTTAACCATGAAGTAGATAATGTAGCGGGTATATCACAACGGCAACATTATTTGTGGAAGGATACTATATAATGAATATGTGAACGGAAGATTGCCGGTGGGTTATGAAAATGATATTGCAGCAAACGATCTGGCAAAGTGGTTATTACTACAGGTTCCCTCAAAAACAACCAATTAATAAATCTTAATATTTACTTAAAACAATGTGAATGGAAAATTAACAGATACTAAAAAGACTATAAAAAAACCAGTAGTGGTACCAGCACTACCGGTTAACAAATAAGTCCCGCTCATCTTCGACAAAAAATGAAACAACAGAAGTTGTATGGGGCTTTTTTTGTCAAAATTAAAAAATTTATTAACAATAATATAAACCATATGAAGAAAAGACTTTTACACATTGACATAATAAAAGGCGCCTTTTTGCCCCTGCTCTCCATCTTTTTGATGGCAGGTACAGCAATGGCAAATGGTACGGGGGGCAGTTATTCTGCCAACGCAGCAGGCATTAGCGGATCAACATTGAATCTGACCAAAAGTATTGCCGACATAAAAATAACTGGGGTAGTTACAGATGATAAAAATTTGCCTATACCCGGTGCTAACATTAAAGTAAAAGGCACCACTATTGGTACGGTAACTGATAATGACGGTAAATACACCATAACTGCGGATGCACATGCCACATTGGTTTTCTCATCGGTGGGTTATGATTCCAAAGAAATAGAGGTTGACAAACGCTCAAAGATTGATGTCCGGCTTACAACAAGTTCAAAGAGTTTAAATGAAATAGTAGTTGTTGGTTATGGTACGCAAAAAAAACGTGATGTAACGGGTGCCGTTGGGTCGGTTTCGCTTACTGCTGTTTCAAAGACACCGGTATATGGTACAGCACAGCTTTTAGAGGGGCAAGTGGCAGGCGTACAGGTAACACAAACCAATTCACAACCGGGCGCCGCATTTACGGTGCGCATACGAGGCACAAACTCTATAAACTATAGCAGCGATCCACTGTATGTAGTAGATGGATTTGCAGGAGCTGACATTACAGCCTTAAACCCGAATGATATTGCTTCAATGGATGTTTTAAAAGATGCATCGTCAACAGCTATTTATGGTAATAGGGGTGCTAATGGGGTAGTTATTATCACTACCAAGTCAGGGTCAGCAGGTAAAAACATAGTAACTGCCGATGTTTACGATGGTGTACAAAATGTGGGCAGAGAGTTGCCAATGATGAACGCTCCGCAGTTTGCCACTTATCTGGACGAGGTAACAACCTATAACAATCAATACAATACTACCCAAACCGCGCTGCCTTATACTCAGGCACAAATTAATGCAATGGGGCCAGGCACAAACTGGCAAAAGGAATTGTTTCGTGCTGCGCCAATTGTTAACGCCAATGTTGGCCTAAATGGAGGGAGTGCCGATACCAAGTACTTTTTAAGTATAGGGTATTTCGGTCAGGATGGTATTATTCTAAATTCAGGTTATAAAAGAGGTAACCTGCGCTATAATTTCAGTCATAATATAAGCAGCAAACTAACTTTCGGTTTAAACTCGCAGTTATCATATGACCAGCAGAATATAGCCAACGTTAATACCAATGGCGGAAGCACGGGGGGCACTTTGCTTGATGCCTTGCGAATAAGCCCGATTGTACCTGTTCGTGATAATACAGGTAATTACACTTTTGAGAACGGGCCAAGCGGCTATGTTGATTTGGTTGGTAATCCGATAGCAGCTGCTGAATTAAATACCGATATCAGTAAGAATCTCAGGGTTTTTGTAAATACCTTTTTAAGCTACGAGATAATTAAGGACCTTAAACTTAAAGTAAGCATAGGCACGGATGATCGTTTTAACAGAGAAGATCAATTCAGGCCAAACACTACTTATTTGGGATTAACCACCAATGGGTTTGCGCAAATATCAAATCCAATCAACTTCAACTGGTTAAATGAGAATACATTAACTTATACAAAGCAAATAGATAAAAATCAATCTATCACAGCATTGGCTGGTTATACTTTTCAGCAATTTAAGTACACCACAAGTACTGCTACGGCCCAGTCATTAACAACAAATAATTTAGGTACCGATAATTTAGGTGTAGGAGGGAGTTTATCATCATCATCATCAACTAATTCGAATACACTCGAATCATTTTTAGGCAGGCTTAACTATAGCTTTATGGATAGGTACCTGTTAACCCTTTCCATTCGTCGTGATGGCGCTTCTGTATTAGGTTCGGCACATAACTTTGGTACCTTTCCATCAGGCTCCGCAGCATGGCGTGTTTCCAATGAGGATTTTATGAAAGGTATAACCGCCATTAGCGATCTGAAATTGCGGGTAGGTTATGGTGTTACAGGTAATTCAAACATTGACCCATATTCTTCTTTATCTCAATATGGCTTTAATAGTTATGTGCTAAATGGTACTCGTGTGGTAGGAACTTCGCCTAACAATATAGGAAACGATAATTTGCAATGGGAATCAACCGCATCGACTGATATTGGTATAGATCTGGGTTTACTGCGTAACCGTATAACTTTCAATGCCGATGTATATGATAAAAAAACATCTAAGCTGCTTTTTAATGAAAGCGTTCCGGCTTCAAGTGGTTTTACAACTGTTTTGAATAACGTAGGTGCCGTGTCAAATAAGGGTATTGAGCTTACTTTAAATACTATTAATATTGAACAGCAAGGTTTAAGATGGACAACCAGTTTTAACTTTTCACGAAATATAAATAAGATATTAAGCCTGGGAGGAGTACCTTATCAAATTACAGGTAACGTGAGTTCAAGTTTATATCCTGGTGGTCAAAACTCGTCAATATTAGAAGTAGGGCAGCCTATTGGTGCATTTTATGGCTATAAATTTGAAGGTATATGGCAAAGCCAGGCACAGATAACAGCTAGCGGAACAAAAGAAGCCGTTAAACCCGGTGATCCCCGTTACGAAGATTTGAACGGTGATAATAATATTACAGCTGCCGACAGAACCATTATTGGTTATGCCGTACCTAAATTTGATTATGGCTTTAGTAGCAATTTAACTGTACAGCGCTTTAACTTATTTGTATTGCTGCAGGGTGTTTACGGCAACTCTATATTAAATGAAAATTTAATTGAGACCGAGAATGGTACCACTAATGATAACAAGCAAAACTATGTATTAACCGAAAGCTGGAATGGCCCGGGAACAAGTAATACCTTACCAAGTGTAGGCAGTACGCTGCGCCGTAGCCTTGGCCCAACAAGTGATGTGCTGGAACCCGGCAGTTATCTGCGGTTTAAAACCATCACCTTATCGTACGATTTGCCATTACCAAAACTTACCAATGTATTTAAAAGCGCGGCCATATTTATTACCGGGCAAAATTTGATCACCATTACTAAATATAAAGGTTATGATCCAGAGGTTGATTCTTACTCCAATTCAAGTGGCAATTATACATCATTAGGTACTGATTATAACCCTTATCCTAATGTGCGTACCTATTTGCTGGGTGTAAGATTTGGTTTTTAAGTATTATAGATAAATAAAAAAATAATGAAAAAGATATATATATTATTAGTTGCATGTGCCTTTTTAACAATGGCGTCATGTAAAAAAGCATTACAGGAAAAACCCTATAGCATTTTAACAAGTGCAAACTTTTATCAAAATGCTAACGATGCACAATCGGCCTTAATTGGAGTATTTAGCCAATTACAACCACAGGCTTATTATCAGCGCACAGTATACATAATAGGTGAACTTTCGGGCGATGATCTTATACCCCTATTAACACAAAACCAGGAACGTATTGATATGTATAAAGTCCAGTATACATCATCTAATATTGAAATTAACAACTGGTATACTAATAGCTATAAACTTATAAGCAGGGCCAATGATGTTATAGTAAATGTGCCGGGCATTACAATGGATGGGCCTACTAAAAATAATATTTTAGGGAATGCCATGTTCCTGCGTGCAATGGCTTATTTTGATCTGGTAAACAGCTTTGGCGATGTGCCGTTGATCTTAAAGCCGGTAGTGAGCACAACAGATCCGAATCTGTTCCCTACACGTACAGCGGCAAGTGTAGTATACAATCAGATTATAGCCGATTTAAAATATGCTGAGGCCAATTGTTATACAGAGCCTAATATAACTACTGCTAACAAGGGCGAAGTATCGTCAGGTGCAGCATCAGCCTTGCTGGCAAGGGTATATTTACAAAGGGCAAGCACAACCTATGCGGCTACTGATGATAATACAAATGCACTGGCCGAATGTAATAAAGTGATTAGTTCCGGTGTATACAAATTGATGCCAAATTATAGTGATGTTTTTAACTGGGATCTTAAATATTACCCGGCTCAAACAGAGGTTATATTTGCTGTGCAGTTTGGGCTCAATAATACCAGTACCACACAAAATATAACTGTACGTATGTTTTCACCGGCATCTTTAGGTGGCTCAGGCTCGTTTGTGGCAAACCCATACTTAATGTATAAAACCTACGATATAAATGATGTACGTAAAGCATGGAACGTAGCTGACAATGTAAACGGAGTGGCTACGACTCCTTTTATTTATAAATATCGCGATTCACAATGGGTTAAAGGAAGTAATAATTCACGCATGAACTGGATCGTATTACGTTATGCCGATGTGCTTATGATGCAGTCAGAGGCAATGAATAATATTAATACGAGTGATCCGAATAAGTTTGCCGGTTTGAATGCAGTTAGAACGAGGGCTGGTTTAAGTGCTTCGCAGATGCTTAGCTTTACAAATACACCAACTCAAAGCGCATTTGTTGATACACTTGTGCGCGACCGTTTAAGAGAGTTATGTATTGAAGGTCACCGTCGCTGGGATTTGATTCGTTTAGGTCGTTTTGCATCGGTTGAGCAATCTGTAAATGGTTTTACAGTTAACGCTAATCAGTATCTGTTACCGCTGCCGCAAACCGAGATAGATGCCAATAAAAATTTAAAACAAAATCCAGGTTATTAAAATATAGTCGACGTTGAAAAAAAAGATCAGATTATTGATTATAAGTATACTTTTCAGTCTTACCGGTTTTGCGCAAAGCAAGGCCGGTAAAACTGATTTTATATTACTCGATCAGCAGTTATTGAAAAATATAAATAATAACTATCATCAAGGCGATACTTTAGTGGTAAAACATGTTAACGGATTAATTGCCGAAGCTGATAGTTTACTAAAAGCCGGGCTTTATTCCGTTACATTTAATAAAACAAAGTTAGCCCCAAGTAATAATAAACACGATTATGTGAGCCAGGCACCCTATTGGTGGCCAGATTCATCAAAAACTGATGGTAAGCCATATATCCGTAAGGATGGCAGGCGTAATCCCGAAATATATTTATTGCACGACGATAGCCAGATGACTAAAATGAGCTATGCGGTTAAAAAGTTAGCGTTGGCCTATTACTTTACCGGCAAACAGCAATACGCACAAAAAGCTGCTGCGTTATTAAAAGTATGGTTTATTGATACGGCTACCCTAATGAACCCAAACTTGAATTATGCACAATACATCCCGGGAATAAATGATGGCAGGGGAATAGGTATTATAGAGACACTTAGCCTTACGGCTATTCCTGATGCAATTGCGCTGTTACAAAAAGATGGGTCCTTTGATAATTCAGTTGTTTGGAGTGTTAAGAATTGGTATAAGCAGTACGCTGAGTGGATGCTTAACAGCAAAAATGGTTCGTCAGAACGTTCCCAGATCAATAATCATGGCACTAATTATGATCTGCAGTTAGCCGATTTTGCCTTGTTTACAGGCAATCGTTCTCTGGCTGTAAAGGTTATCAATGAATTTACCATTCCACGAATTGATCAGCAATTTACTACTGATGGCTTACAGCCACTGGAGCTGGTTCGTACCCGTTCATGGGATTATTCAACCATGAATCTATACGCCTGGGTTCGGCTTTCTTTAATTGCTGATGAATTAAATATTGATCTTTGGCATAAGCAAACGCTTGATGGTAAAGGTATAAAAGGCGCAATTGTGTGGTTAATGCCGTTTGCTTTAAAACAAAAGGAGTGGACATACCCCGAAATTGGCAAGTTTGAGTATGGTAATTTTAAACGTATTATATTTTTAGCAAAAGACCAATATCCTGATATTTCCTTTAATGAATTTTATAAAAAATTCCCAATTGATAGCCAATTAGCGTTTATTGAATAAAGCAGCTTTGGCGGTATGAAATTAAAGACTCTGATATATGAAAAAAGGAGGGATTACAGTCGAACCCCTGATCGCTTTTTTGATGTTTGTAGAAACCGTTGAGACTGTTAAGACTGTTCAAAGAGTCGTATATTAGGGCTGTTAGATATTTAAAAAAATGTAGCAGGATGTACAGTAAAGCAGCGTTCGATGCAAAGGTCAAAACCTGGCTCAACGAACAAATCCGAAAAAGCGTAGTAAAAGAAGTTACAGAGTGCTACGACTTAGTGGACAAGGATAGTACTAACCATTGGAACATTTTCCGGATTTGTAAAAAGCAATTAAATGATATACGGTCAAAAATTGTTTTGAGTTACGTTAAGGTTCTTGAATTAGTGGTACTTATCTATAAATGATTGCGGAGTAATATAAAAAAAGGAGGTGATCATTGTTGACCATCCCCCTTTAAGTGGAGCCGGAGGCTCTATGAAAATTTTATTTTCCTTCGCAAAATATGCGTTTTTAGCGTTTAAATGAGGTTTTTTGAACTACCTGAAAAAGTGATAGCCTCGATGGTAGCCTTTTAGATTAATTCAATTCACCGAATTTTATAGAACGATTTTGTAATGCAATTTACAATTTTCTTTAAAAAAAATGCTCGATTTCTTGACTTTTATTCAAGTACTTTTGGATTTCTCCATCTTTAGTAATAATGGGAGCCTGCATTTGAAGTGCTGACGATAAAATGATCTTGTCATGATTTTCCAACTTTACGATAGAATCATCAATTCCGCAAAATACTTGTAATACCTCTCTTTCAAAGCCCTTTATTTCCACATCGAGGTTGTCCAGTAAAGGTTTTAGAATAGTAAATTTGAACTGCTCCGCTTTTTCATCGGTTCTCAGCTGCTTTTCAAAAATTTCTACTAAAACGATACTCGGTACAATTAACTTGTAGTTTTCAAAATCCGGATTCAAACATCGGTCGATAATTTCGGAGGCTTTTTTTGATAGCATTCTCTTTTCCTCAAAAAAATCATTGAAATAATTAATAAAAGAAACGGTATCAATAACGAAAATCTGATGCATATAATTTATCCGAATAGTCTTCCTGTATTTTTATAATCATTTCCTCCAGCGTCATGTTCATTTTTGAACGGCTGTAATCGAACAGGAATTCTATAAAATTCCTGTCAAATTCCTGCAACGTAAAATTTCCCATATATACACTATCATAAAAGGTATCAATTTCGCTGACATCAAATGTTCCGCCATTAATCTTTTTTTGCAAATAGGTGCTGAAAAAATACACGATCAAATTTACCTCATAACTCCAATTGCTTGCACCATCGATAATCGCCGCTAGGTAGCTGTCATCCAAGGGGTAACGTACATTGTCCCCCTGAAATTTTAAAAAGTTCTCAAGGTATTCCTTATTCAGACAAAAATTCATTTTGACGACTTCACTTTATCTGCTAAGTTAATCGAAGGGGTACTGGATATGGTTTTTGCCTCTTCTTCAGGCTTAGCGTCACTGGATTTACTAAAAAATGAGGTTACTACCGTTTCATTGATATCATCTGCCGAAGCATCGATGGCGTATTCGATCAAATTATTAGCACTTTGAAGGATCTTTGAAATGTTCATTTCTGAGTTATTTGCGATGACGGCTATGCTTTTGGCATTGAAAGGATAGAGTTCATCTCCGGTATAACCATCTTCTCGATACTCACTCAAGTATTTCTTGATAAGTTTTATGGCATGTTTATCGTTGATCTTTTCAAAATTAATGATATGTCTGGCTTGGCCATTGCCCGAAATCGACACGCGTTGTTCCATTCCAGCTAAGCTCCACGCTTCCTGGATAAGCCGCGGTACACCTGCATGTAAGGCGATAAGGAAATCATAAAAACCGATCTTAGAGTTCAAATACCCACCGTCAAACAATACTGTACGCAACTGGATTGCGAAATCCTTTTTCTGCATTGCGCTCTGGAAATCGGGGATTCTCTCAAAGTCATCCACCAACACATAGCACCCGTTAAATCCCGCAGCGATAAATAAATTTACCAGATGGGTAAAAATGAATTCCAGTTTGGTCTTTTCGTTCCTAATAGATTTGTAATAAATCTCAAAATCTTTCTGTGTGACCATTCTAGCCATGATAGTAAGGTCACGTAGCAGAGGGAAATCAGGTGGTATAGACGCTAACGCCGGATTCTTGAATATTTCCTCAGCTATCTCTCTTTTGTAAAATGGGTAGTTTTGCCTAAACCATTCGTCACTGTTTAGTTTTTGAATAATATCTTCATCGGTCTGGAAATGCTCGTTCGGATTGATTTCCTTCCATCCAATAGTGGTCATTGCTTCATACCGCAAGATGGCCAGGCATTCGTTGATCACATTACTCTTGATGATGGAATTGAAAAAATAATCGACAAACTTCTCAAAAGTTTTTACGGAACCCCCGCCATCTGGAAAAAAATAAACCGAGAAACACTTGTTGCTCTCTTTAGAAATATCCAAGCAATAGTCTTTATTGATCATTCTCATTAGATTCACTAAAAAACTGGTCTTTCCGTTTCCTCTGCCGATGTAGGATGTATCGGACAAAAAGCCAAGCCGCAGATGATCCGGATTGATCTGTGGAACTTCTAAGAAGTTGTTTACCAGTTTTTTATATTCTTCTTCCCTAATGGATTCTTCGTATATCGACCCATTGTATTTTTTTTCCGGTGAGCTTTCATTGACCGAAGCCATAGTTGGAAATGGGTTTTCTGAAAGGTGATATTTGCTGAACCTGTTGGCTGCACTGGAATCTATGGTCGTTGTAGCTTTTTTTAATATTTTATTCATGATTGATAAGATCTATAGCGATGATGTTTCTTAATTTACCGTCAATAATAATAGGGTCCCTTTTCAAGTACATTGCTTTTGTTTCAAATGGTAATCGGTCTGCCTCTAAGGAAATCTTGATTCTTAATTTATTCTTTAGATTCAACTGATAGGCGTGTTCCAAAAATTCCACAAAGGTCTTATAGGCAAGTTTAAGTTTATAACATACAATTTCCGATAAATCTAATAAATTTATGAAGTAGCTGCGATTGGATCGCTTTAAATCGTAGTAGGAATTATAAATTTCTGTTATAAATTCCTCTTGAAAGCTATTCCACTTCGGTTCATGGACAAATAATTTTTCACCCCCTACGTAAGAGAATATTTTTTTAAAGTCTGTCGCAGACTCTCCGTCAAACAAGATCGAGACTGGGTAAACTATCTTGCCATTAAAATTAGGATAAAATTCGGTGGTATTAATCAAGCCTAATTGTTTCGCTCGGTATATCCAAATGTCAAAATAACTCAAGCTGACTTTAATATTATAAATCTCACGAAGAAAATAATTTAGCCAGTAATCCCGTATACGCTTAATAATTCCATTATAGTTTTTCATGGAAATTTTACTGGTAGCATCCTTACCAATCAGCCCGACGTCCGTCAGTCGATTGATTAGCCTTTCGTTTGCATTGCTAAGGTCATAACGTGTGCCTAAATGAAGGTGGATGTCCTGTTCAAGCTTTTGCAAGAGTTTATCCAAGTAATGAATTACATCGCCCGTTTTAGTGATGTCATTTTTTTGCAGGTGCAACTTTAAAGGCGAATAAATTGGAAAAATCAGCATTCCACCGTTATTTGGATTAATATCGTAAAAGGATTTCACGAAATACCTGAAGCCGTATGATTCGCTTTCGATAAGTTTGAAAAGTTCTTCATAAAACTTATCTGCACCTTTATGATTGTAGATGTTTAATAATTTTATTCCTTTATCCGTTAAAAGGAGGTTTACTTCATCATTAAAAGAAATGAGTTCATAGGTTAGTGATTCACCGATAACTTCGTTAAAGGTGTATTTATATCTTCCAATTTGCTTACTTGTGAGTTCTTCGGCAATGATAGCAATCTTTTTATACCGGGATTCGCCAAGCGATAAATTCTCTTTGTATGCCTTGAATGATTGAAATACCTCGTCAAAGTCCTTAACTCGCTCAATGCTTTTTAAAAGAATATAAAAGTATTCGAGGAAATAGAATTTTTTAGTATCAGTTAACTTGGGCGTATGTTGATTGAATAAATCCATTATAGTATGTAATATACTAAAGTACGCTAATATGTCTACTCGTGACAATTAATATAAACAGTTTTATTATTTTCCTCTCCGACCTCGGATATAGTCGGAGGTTTCGCGCTTGACACCATCAGAGTTTTGTGTAATCGAAAACACAAACCAGATGAGCGCAACAAATCAAAAACAAAAACTCGGCGGCCACACCCAACTATTCGGTGAACAATTGGTGACCTTAAAAGACCTCCACGAATTTAAAAACGAGCTGCTTTTAGAAGTCAAAAAATCTCTTAAAGAAAACACCGGCCAGCCCACCAAAAAATGGCTCAAGACCAACGAGGTCTGCAAAATCCTCGGCGTATCCATCACCACCCTTTTAACACTGCGTATCAACGGCATCTTGCCCTATTCCAAAATCGGCGGCTGCCTTTATTTTGATTACGAGGATATTTTAAAAGTGATGAACGAAAATAAACAGCTTCATGGCACAACTGGATAAAACACACCAAAATGACCCCTTTTGGCCACTCAAAAAGGTCCCCTTTGCCAGTTGAAAGGTAGCCTTTTTAGTAGCCTTTTATACTTGGAATAATTGATTGAATTTTGCAAACAATTATTTTCAAAAACCCTCTAAAAACGCTGGAAATGCACTTTTGCGAAAAAAGACCTTCGATGCGAAGGTCTTTCAGTGGAGCCGGAGGGATTCGAACCCTCGTCCAAACATGGTATAAGGTAAGCTTTCTACATGCTTAGCTTCTGTTTAATTGTAGGGAAGGGGAAGGCCAGTTGCTTGCCTGTACCGTCTTCCTTAGGTGCTTTATCTCGTTCGCTATGCACACCTTAAGCAAACCAGTTCCATCTTTCGATGCCCCTGATGCCGATCCGATGAAACGGAAAACCGGCGGGACAAAAGCTTGCTAAATTCTAAATTAAGCAGCTAAGGCGTAGTTATTTTCGCCATTTGTAAGTTTGAGCGTTCTGATTTAAGCGCTAATTCACCCAACGCGCTGCATGCTTACCTACTTATCTCCATCCTGTCAATTCCGGTCGACCCCATTTTGGAGCAGAAAGCTTAAAGCTAAAAAGAGCTTAAAGCAAAAGCGAAAAGCTTAGAGCTAAGAACTCCAAAACTACGAATTTTTGGTGGACCAACCAAATAGTCTTTATGATCGATGCTTTTCATCCTGACCTTACAAAAAGCTTTTCGCTTTCTGCTTTAGGCTTTTCGCTTTCTCCGCTTTAAGCTGTCTCGGCTTTCTGCTTTTGGCTTTCAGCTTTCAACTTCTTCCCCGGATACACTTTCAACGCTTCTTCCAGGCAGGTCATAGCTTTTTCAATGTCGCTTATATTTAATACGTAGGCCATGCGCACTTCGTCAATGCCCGCCCCCGGCGTGCTGTAAAAACCGGTTGCCGGGGCCATCATCACGGTTTGGTTGTTGTGGCTAAAGCTTTCCAGCATCCACTGGCAAAACTTATCGGCATTGTCAATAGGCAGCTTGGCTACCACATAAAATGCTCCGCCCGGGTTAGGGCAATAAACGCCGTCTATTTTGTTTAGTGCGTTTACAATAGTATTGCGGCGGGCAGTATATTCTTTATTTACGGCTTCAAAATATTCATCGGGGGTATCAACGGCGGCTTCACCGGCAATTTGTTCAACCATACCGGCGCTTAACCTGGCCTGTGCAAATTTTAGCGCAGCGGTTAATACACTTTTGTTTTTAGTGATGAGGCAGCCCAGGCGTGCACCGCAGGCGCTATACCGTTTGCTCACCGTATCCATCACAATAACGTTTTCATCAAGACCGCTTAAATGCATGGGTGATATAAATGATTGTCCGTCATAACAAAACTCCCGGTAAGCCTCGTCTGAAAACAGGTACAGGTCATATTTTAAAACCAGTGTCTTCAATGCTTCCATCTCTTCTTTCGAATATAGATAACCCGTAGGATTATTGGGATTGCATATAATAATGGCCTTGGTTTTTGGAGTGATCAGTTTCTCAAACTCAGCAATAGGAGGAAGGGCAAAACCATTATCGATGTACGATAAAATAGGTTTTACCACAATATCGCTCTGGCAGGCAAAGCCGTTGTAATTGGCGTAAAAAGGCTCCGGAATAATCACCTCGTCGCCGGGATTAAGGCAAGCCATCATAGATATGGTGATCGCTTCCGATCCACCTGTGGTAACAATAATGTTTTCGGGAGTAATATTATAGCCTATCTTGTTATAATATTCAGTCAGTTTTTTTCTGTACGATAATGTTCCTTCAGAAGGAGTATATGCCCAAACTTTAAAATCAATGTTTTTAATAGCGTTCAGCATCCCCTCAGGCGTCTCAATATCCGGCTGACCGATGTTTAAATGATAAACTTTTTTACCATCCAACTTAGCCTTATCAGCATAAGGCGTTAATTTACGTATTGGCGAGGCAGGCATTTGCTGCCCCTTGTGCGAAATTTTTGGCATGTGCAAAATTAGCAAAAGATACTAATGCACCGAAAACAAAAAAGGCACACCTTAGTGTACCTTGTGTAATTTTTTTAAGAGATTTTAACGAGCCTGCGGATTCCGCAATCCGAAGTCGGCTTAATTACTACTGCTTGTTGCGGGTTTTGCTATCACCTCGCCCACAATATTTAAATATTTTTGCGGAGTTTTAGCATTTGAAGTAACAACAATAGTTTTGTTAAACGGAGCAGCTACTGCAGCATTGTACGTGATTTTGATTAATCCTTTATCACCACTTTTTACTGGTGTTTTGGTATAATCGGCAATGGTGCAGCCACATGTTGGTCTAACTTCTGTCAAAATCAACGGCTCTTTTCCGATGTTAGTAAACTCAAACACAGTGGTTACCGGAGTTCCCTGTGGAATTTTACCAAAATCGTGTTTTTCTTCGTTGAATTTAAATTCAGCTTTTTCGTTATCTTGTGCCGATGCAGTAAAGGCGAAGCCTAAAATTACTGCGCATACTAAAAGTAATTTTTTCATATTCAGGTCTTGTATACGACAAATATAAAACGTTTGTTGCAATAAAAAAACTATTCCACAAACTGAATGTTTTATAAGTTACATAAGTAAATACAGAATAGAATTTTATAATTTTACCGTCTAAACAAAATTTTATATGCCCGAAACTGCAATAAACGCTACAGATAAGTTGAATACTGCTGAGCTCAGTTTTGATGATTTTAAGAAAATAGTGATTGAGGATTACCGTGTTGCGGTTGAAAGCCGGCAGGCAAGTTTAATTGGCAGAAGAGAGGTACTAACGGGCAAGGCCAAGTTTGGAATATTTGGCGATGGCAAGGAAGTAGCGCAACTGGCTATGGCTAAAGCCTTTAAAAAAGGCGATTGGCGCGCTGGGTATTATCGCGATCAAACTTTTATGTTTGCAACAGGCATGAGCAACCTGTTTGAGTTTTTTGCTCAGCTTTACGCTTATCCTGATGTAGAGAAAGACCCTGCATCGGCAGGCCGTCAAATGAATTGCCATTATGCTACCCGGTATATTGATGCCGACGGTAACTGGACAAACCAGGCCGAAACAATGAATTGCAGCTCAGATATTTCAACAACGGGCGGGCATATGCCCCGTTTGCTGGGTTTGGCTTACGCTTCAAAGTTATACAGACAAAATAAGGAATTAGCCTATCTGGATCAATTTTCTAATGAGGGTAACGAGGTTGCCTTTGGTACTATAGGCAATGGTTCAACATCCGAGGGTTTATTTTTTGAATGTTTTAACGCAGCAGGTGTTTTACAGGTGCCTATGGCAATTTCCGTTTGGGATGATGCCTATGCCATATCTGTTCCGGCTAAATTGCAAACTACCAAAGAAGATATATCCGAAATATTAAAAGGCTTTCAGCGCGAAAAAGATACTAATGGCTACGAGATATTTAAAGTTCGTGGCTGGGATTATCCGGCTTTATGCGAAACCTATGAACGTGCCATAAAGGTTTGCCGTGAAGAGCATGTGCCTGTTTTAATACACGTTATTGAAATGACACAGCCGCAGGGACACTCCACCTCCGGATCGCACGAAAGATATAAATCAAAAGAACGCCTGGCCTGGGAGGATGAACACGACTGTATATTGCAGATGCGCAAATGGATGATAGCATCGGCCATTGCAACAGAAGCTGAGATGGACGAAATAGAGGCTACTGCAAAAAAATATGTCCGCGATTGCCAGCGCCAGGTGTGGAATGATTTGAGCGAAGGAATAATAAAGGAGTTAAACGAAGCATCGCACTTAATTGAAAGCCTTGCACAGGTGGTGGCTGCCCAGGATGAATTACTGCTTTTAGCATCAAACCTGCGCGAATGTGTTGACCCAGGTCGTAAAGATGCCGTTGGGGCCATACGCAGAGCATTGCGGCTTACTTTAAAAGATGATGTTTACCAAAGGGAAGCACTGATTAGCTGGCTTGCCGATGAGCATACCAAAAATAAAGAACGCTATAACTCCAAGCTATTTAGTGAAACTTTACGCTCGCCTTTAAATATTGAAAAGGTTGATGCGGAGTATAACGACGAATCAAAATTGATTGACGGCCGCGAAGTATTAAATGCTTGTTTCGATGCCAACTTTGAGCGCGATAAAAGTATTGTAGCCTTTGGCGAAGATGTGGGCGCCATAGGCGACGTAAACCAGGGCTTTGCCGGTTTACAAAGTAAATATGGCGATTTAAGGATAACGGATACCGGTATTCGCGAGGCTACTATAATAGGGCAGGGTATGGGTTTGGCTATGCGCGGCTTAAAACCAATTGCCGAAATTCAATACCTCGACTACCTATTATATGCCATCAACGTTATCAGCGATGATTTGGCCAGTTTAAGCTATCGCACGCGTGGTGGCCAAAAAGCACCTTTAATTATACGTACACGCGGTCATCGTTTAGAGGGTATTTGGCATTCGGGTTCGCCAATGGGTTTAATATTAAATTCAATGCGTGGTTTACATATATGCGTTCCGCGCGATATGACACAGGCTGCAGGTATGTATAACGTATTATTAAGAGGCGATGAGCCTGCTCTGGTAATAGAATGTCTGAACGGATATCGCCTGAAAGAAAAACTACCAGTTAATGTGGGTGAGTTTACTGTTCCCTTAGGTAAAGCAGAAATTATGAAGCAAGGGACTGACATCACTGTAATTTCATACGGCTCAACCCTGCGCATTGTAATGGAAGCAGCTAAGGAACTGGAAGAATTGGGCATCAATATGGAAGTTATCGATCCTCAAACGCTCCATCCTTTTGATACAGATAACGTTTGCGGCCAGTCCTTAAAGAAAACCAGCAAGCTTTTAATAGTTGATGAAGATTTGCCGGGCGCAGGCTCTGCCTATATTCTGCAAAGAGTATTAGAAGCACAAAAAGGTTACTATTCGCTGGATGCACAGCCAAGAACATTGAGCGCTAAAGAACATAGGCCGCCATATGGTTCTGATGGCGATTATTTCACCAAACCGTCTGTTGACGACGTTATTGAGATGGTGTACAGCATGATGAATGAAACAGATCCGCATAAATATCCGCCGATTTTTTAATGTGTCAGTTTGCTGATCGTTCAATTATAATAATAAACTTATTTTTGCATCCCGGTTTTTCAGCCGGGATTTTTATTTTTTATAACCATGGATACTACTTTTTCAACAATTTCAACCATAATTAAAAACCGCCGTACTACTAAGGCTTTTGCCATGAACGGCAACAAAATACCAAACGGGCATATTGCCGCCCTGTTGGAACTGGCCGACTGGGCACCTACCCATGGCTATACCGAGCCGTGGCGCTTTATTGTTTACGAAAACCCTGCCGAGTTTTGCCAGCAGCATGCTGATCTGTATAAACAAAACAGTATGGGCGATAATTTTAATCCCACTACCTACAATAACCTGGTTCACCAGGGCGATACTGCATCGCATGTTATTATTGCAGTTATGAAGCGCGGAACCATAGCCAAAATTCCGGCTTTTGAAGAAATTGCCGCCGTATCATGCGCTGTGCAGAATATATTGCTTGGTGCAACTGCTTTAAATATTGCTTCATTCTGGAGTACCGGCGGCATGGCTAACAGACCGGAATTCAGAGATTTTTTTCAGTTTAATGATGATGATATTATCATCGGAGTTTTATATCTTGGCTATGCCGATGCTGTTGCAGAAGGCAGGCGAACTATTAATTTAGAGGAAAAAATTAAATGGGTTAAATAATAAACCTGTTTTTTATGAGTTAATTGATAGTTACGTTGCACGATTTGATAATATTGATTTAAGATTAAATTAAACTATTGGTTATGTTTTATTGATTAAGTATTTTAATCAATGGTTTATATTTATATCTTTGCAGCGAATTTAAACAAGTGGAGAAAAAAGCGGAACCCTAATACTGCTTTTTACGTAAAATAAATCCACTAATTAAAATATTGATTAAACTCATAAGTAAAGAATGAAAAAACATTTTTTTGGCCTTGTTTGTATTTTATTAATACTTTCAATTACCGGCATCAGCTGGAAACCTGTTAGCAGAAACAAAAGCAAAATAGCGACAAATGTAAATCGCCCCTTTACAGCCAATGAGTTTTTGGAAAAATACATTTCAAATATTTATGAGTCTGCGCATCTGGAAGAATCGGGCCTGGCAATTGAAGTATTTAAAAAAGCCATTACCGGTTACCTCAATTTAAAAGGAAGAAACAAATTACCTGCAAACAGCGCCGTAGTTACTGTTGTCGATCTGGCTAAATCAAGCCACGAGAAAAGGATGTGGATTATTGATGTTTTAAATAAAACGCTTATACTAAATACCTGGGTAGCACACGGCCATGGAAGCGGCGGCGATATGGCTACCCGTTTCTCTGATAAAATGGATTCGCACAAAAGCAGCCTTGGTTTTTATTTAACTGATGATGTTTATTATGGTAAAAATGGCCGCTCATTACGTTTAGACGGACTTGATGCCGGTTTTAACAGTCACGCCCGTGCCCGTGCCATTGTTGTACACGGTGCTGATTATGTTGGTGAAGGTAATATCGACGAAGAAGGTCGCCTGGGCCGCAGCTACGGCTGTCCTGCTGTATCGCCTGATGTTGCCGATTTGGTTATTGATAACATTAAGGATAAAACGGTATTGTTTATCAACGGAAATAGTAGCAAATATTCGTCAAAATATCTTGATCGTGAGATTGCAGCAAATTTTGTTTATAATGATCCGGCTAACAGTTATATCGCCGATCTTTAACTAATAATTTGAAATATTTAATTGGGTAAATCAACCCATCGATATATAGCATTGTGGATGCTGCAAGTAGTTCTTGCAGCATTTTTTATTATACCCCAATCCTAATTCAAACTACGCCACTGTTGGTGTTCAGAAGATTAAAAGATGGTGTCATCCTGATGCTGCGCCCCTGTTGGGTGTTGTCACCAACAGGCACCGTAAAGCTTGTATGAAGCATAAGTCACACGGTTTGTTGGCGACAACGCCAACAAAGGCAAGAACATAAAGTTACGCGGTATTTAATTTATACTCGCCACAGGTAAATACTTAAGCAGGTGATCGTATAAAACAATATCAAGGCCGTAAACATCTGGCCTGAATTGCAACACACCATTTTCATCGGCCCAGCAGGTAACGTAAGTAATATAAACCGGTACTTTTTTAGATAGATAGATCTCCGTTGGGTCCGGGTTATTGGCATCCATATCTTTCGAAATCAGATCGAACTTTTTACCTGTACCAAATAAATTTAAGGCTAATCCTTTCGGGTCGCCAAGGCGCACACAGCCGTGACTAACGGCCCTCATCTTTTTAAAGAAAGCAAATTTCGCCGGGGTATCGTGCAGGTAAACACTGCTTTGGTTATTAAATAGAAACTTTATTTTTCCTAGTGAATTGCTTTCGCCCGGGTTTTGCTTAAAATCATAATCGGAGTTATCTTTTGTAACTTTCGACCAGTCTATCTTCTCCGGGTCCTTTACCAGCTTATCGTTCTGATATACGTTAATGCTTTTGTTGGCCAAATAAAAACGGTCTTTTGCAGCCTCCACAATAATTTCTTTATTGGCTATGCTTCTCGGTATGTTCCAAATGGGGTTAACCTCCACGCTGTGTATCAAGCTGTTTAACAATGGCGTTTCGTGTTCGTTGGGCTTATCAATTTTACACGAGTCGTTATAAGCCATCAGCGTGTTGGCATTAACCATATTGCGGCCCTGGCCAACACAAACCTTCATTTTTAATACTGATTTCCCGCTGTCAATTACATTCAACCCAAAATCCGGGATGTTTACAATTACATATTTATCTTCACTGGGCTTATTTTTCCACCGCAAACGCTCCAGGTTTACCAGCAATATGCGCCTGGTTTCCTCCTGCGACAGGCCCTGCGCTGCAAACCCGGCCTTCAGTGCATTTTGCAGGGCAACGTATTGCGTGTCTCTAGGCTGTATACTATCCATATACAACTTCATATTCTTAATGTCGAATGCTTTAATCATCGATAGGCTATCGGGCCGTTTGGTAACAATAAAGTATCGCTGAAAAATAACTTTAGGGTTTATAACACCATATTGCAGGGCATTGCTGTAGTTTATGATAGAATTTGCTGCGGTAAGCTCAATAGCAGCCATTTGTTGATAAGCCTCGTTAAGTGTTTTAACGCCATTTTTTGCAGTAAACTTATTCAGCATATTCTTTAGCTGTTCTGCCTGGAAAAGTCCGGCATCCAACCCGTGCTCATCGGCATTCATAAAATAGCCATCGGCAATGTAAAGGTCGCCGTTAAACAAATGGTTCAATACAAACTCCGGCTGGTAATTATTTTTTTCGTAATGAGCCAGTATCAAATCGGTATGTTTAATCTTCAGCTTCCTGTTGGTAAGCGTCTTTTTAAAAACCACCGCAAAGCTATCAGGTTCAAAATCCTGAAAAACCTTATTGTGTGTTTTTTTGAATAACACACTGGCCATTTCTGAGCGTTTCTTTTTACAGCTATGAAGAGTAAGGAAAAAGGCAGTTAGCAGAAGTATTAGTAGCGATACGGTAACTTTTTTTACCGGTGTAAGTTTAGTCATAGTAGTTAATCGGATTAAAGATAATAATTATTGGCAAATTAAGTACTACAAGTTGATGTAAGATTTTCGTTAAATTTGGAACCGTGCCACATGTGCTGTAAAGCGTTTTATAGTATTTTTAAAGCTAATAGTATGCCAGTAAAAAGATATCTTTTATTTTTTGTGATAATAATTTTCAGCCTTGCTGCAAAGGCGCAAAGTTATGCCCCGGTTAACCCAAATGCCAGTAACGAAGTAAAAAAAGTTTTGCAGCTTTTGTACGATATAAAAGGAAAAAATATCCTTTCGGGTCAGCAGAATTACAATAGCGATTTAAATACGTTTTCGGATAGCGCCAAGCAGATAACCGGCAAATACCCGGCTGTATGGGGTAGCGATTTCATTAATTGGGGCGATAAGGACCTTGGCCCGCAGATTGTTGCAGAAGCCACCAAAAAATGGCAGCAGGGCTACCTGGTTACCCTGATGTGGCACGAGGGAAAGCCAACAGACAATCCGCCTTATGAATTTTCAAAAAATGTAATTGCCAAAATGAGCGATGCCGATTGGAACCAACTGGTAACGCCCGGTACCGATCTGAATAAAAAATGGCTGGCCCAGATAGATGTCATTGCCGGTTATTTAAAGCAATTACAGGATGCCGGCGTACCCGTTTTGTGGCGCCCATACCACGAAATGAATGGTGTTTGGTTTTGGTGGGGAAATAAAAAGGGTGAAAACGGTATAGTTAAACTTTGGAAAATGATGTATGATCGTTTTACCAATTACCATCACCTTAATAACCTGATTTGGGTTTGGGGAGCTAATGGCCTGCGCGATATTCCGTTTGATGAAGCTTATGCCTACCAGGATTATTATCCCGGTGCAAAATATGTGGATGTTTTAGGCGCCGATGTATACCATTTTGACTATGAGCAGAGCGATTATGAATCATTACTAAAAGTAGCTAATGGCAAACCTATAGCACTTACTGAAACCGGCGAGCTACCAAAGCCCGAAATATTAAAAGTGCAGCCGCAATGGGTTTGGTTTATGGTGTGGACAAGCTGGCTGTGGACCGATAATACACACGACAGGGTAAAACAAGTTTACAACCTGCCCCAAACGCTTAGTCACGACGAAGTGAAAGCAAAGCTGGATGCTTTTAAATGATTTCGGAATTCGGATTGTCGAATTCGGAATTAGAATTAGTGGGTTTTGATTTCGGAATTGCGCCACCGCTAAAGCTAAGGCGGCACGCGGTCGGAATTTCGATTTCGGATTTTGAATTGATGGAGTGATCGGTTTAAATGATATAGATAAATGAGTAACAAGCCTGAAGTGTGGCTGCGAGGTCCGCTGGAAAATATACCTGCTTTATTACAGCCGGTGGCGCATGCATTGCTACAGGCCCGTGAAGAAATTAATGAATTGATGCTCAATTTTCCTGATGAACTTTTATGGGAGAAGGTTGCCGGTATGGCGTCGCCGGGTTTTCATTTGCAGCACTTGGCCGGGGTTATTAACCGGCTTTTTACTTATGCCCGCGGCCAGCTGCTTAACCAACAACAACTGGAAGCATTATCAGCCGAAGGTAAAGCGGCCAACTATACTACATTTACTTTGCTTGAACAATTTAATAAACAGGTTGATGATGCCCTTACGCAGCTAAGTGAAGCCGATACGGCAGCTTTGACCGAATACAGGGCAGTTGGGCGGAGTAAATTACCTTCAACCGTTATGGGGCTTTATGTGCATGCTGCCGAGCATACCATGAGGCATACCGGGCAGCTGTTAGTTACAGTAAAAGTGTTATCAAGTAGTGCAAATTATCACCCCTAAAACTAGTGGTGTGATGAAGTTTAAAGCTGCATCTACTAAAGTCGACAAAATAGGCTTGACAAATAATGCTTTGATTAGTCCATAATATTTATATAAATTTGTAAAACACCAAAGGCGACCGAAGCCGCCTTTTTGTTAGTAGTAGGAATACTAACCGGTGTGCCTGTCACGCAAAGTCTTCGCATCGGTGCTTTTTAAAAGAATACCTAATGATGGTATCTTTAATTTGTACAACTCTAATGTGGTTTACATAATACGATTAATGTACCACGCGGAAGACTTTATGATCAAGAACATTTCTTAGGGGTAGCAATAGCTACCCTTTATCATTTAGAAACCAAATAATATTTATTTTTATTTCCAACTTTTCTAGCTTTGATTTTATGTTTAATATTTAGTTGTGAGGTTGCTGTTGTAACACGCTTATGTAATTTATCCCTATCTATATTAGGTTGAATATTTACGATATAATCTACAATATCATTTACAGTTGATGGCCCCCTTGTTTTTAATACAAAAAATATTTTTTTATTATAACTTAACTCATCGCTAAATACATTTGGGATAGCATCATCAGAATCATCCTCATGGTTATGCGTAGCTACTGGAGTTGTATTATTGGGTATTCCTGTTTCTTTTTGAGGCTCAATTGCAGCTGCTATACTACTTGCGGATGGTTCAAAGGCTGCAATGGCCATATTTACCTTCCTTAACTCATCATCGAGTCTAAGCATTTCGGCGTAGGCTCTGCTATATTCCGGTGCAAGCCTATCCTTCTTGGCTTTTAAAGCTATTAGAATTTCTTCGTCCGTATGTTCCATATCTATATGATGTGATGTTTGTTGGATACAAATCTAGAAACAAAAAGAATAGGATGCAATAGGAAATGGATAAATATAGGATGTTGATATCTGCAAGTTTTCCACATTGTTAAGGAAATTAGATGATTTAGTAAAAATTCTTACATTTACCTGTGGGAAAGAACGGGATGTAAGCAAATTATATACATATAAAGTAGATGGGATTTAACGACCTAATAAAAAAGACGACGAAGTTTTCCCAATAATTGATAATGACTATTATAACCACCATTATAGATTTTATCTCATTAGGTTTGCAGTTAGTAGGCGCTGTTATAATGTATAGAAATAGCCCCGTAAATCAAATGCCATGGGGGAGCACATTTGCGGATGCGTCAATGTTTCGAAAGAAATTTAAAAAGAAAAATGACTGGCTTCGATACGGTTTTTTGATTTTAGCAGTTGGGGTTTGTTTAAGTTTGGCTTCTTTGTTTATCAAGACATTTTATCCTCATTGAATATATAATTATCCTGAGATGAACATGAATAAGGCCATTCCAAATATAGTCCCATTATTATCAAAAAAAAAACCAACCCCGATAGGATTAGTTTAATAATATTCTCCCGCATAAACATTTGTTATGAGTTTGTTCCGAATAATTTGCTTTTGGCAACTGATCGCATAATATCAAACATGGCGCTCATAGTGGCTATAATTTCCCGGCCGTAGCTTCTTTTTACCAGCAGTTTATCGCAAATACTTTCGTCCCAGGGTTTAATAAAATGGTTTAAGTAATATTCGTCCTGCGGGTTTACCAATATCTCAATTTCGTCTTCCCACTCGTAGTTTACAGTGATGATAGAGGCATGTGTACGCTCCAGAATTTTAAAACCTATTGATGTTTTTGGCAAATAGTATAAAAATACCTCACCAAAATCCATCCAGGGTTTAAAGCCTAAAACTTCCTTATCATACAAAACCAATTTGTTATCAATATCCTGAATAAGCCACCTGTGCGATTCCTTGGGCGCAATGTATTCACCTAATAGCGAGGGAGTTTCCAGATAGCCACGTTTGGCTACGCGTGCCTGTTCTTTAACAAACTGAATAGGGTTATCAACATGCTCCAATACGTGCCTGCAAATTACGTAATCAAACTCCTGGTCTTTAAACGGCAGGTGTTCGCCATCGGCTTGTAAGAATTTTTGATTTTTTAACACTTTTAAGTCGCCCGAGCGGTGGGTGTTATCTTCAACGTATTTATCTACAACAACATGAGCTCTTTTATCCGGGTGATTGCCGCCGCCTACTTCCAAAACATTATACCTCTTTTTAATCAGGAGGTCATCCATTGTTTTAGGGGTTCTTATCTTCATATATTGGGGTTTTCTAAATTTTATTAAGGGGTGTTTAAATATTTAGAACTTAAAGTTTTTCCATATTAACATTCACGCTTTAACGGTTTTATACGCTATCTTTAAAATATAAGATACAGCAAACGCTTGCTGTACCGTAAATTTTGAGCAAAGTAACGATTTGAGCAAAGAAAACCTTACCGATTTAATTAAATTTTTGCTGCCTTTTCCTGATAGGGTAAAAGCCGCGGCATTAGGGCTGCGCGAATTTGTGTGGGATCTATATCCCGATGCCAACGAGCTGATCTACGATAATTATAACGCTTTGGCTTTAGGCTGGTCGATAACGGATAAAGCGGGCGATGTTTTTTGCAGCATTGCCATTTACAGCGGGCACGTAAACTTCGGCTTCAACAGGGGAACCGAAATTGCCGATCCTCAAAAAAAATTAGCGGGCAATGGCAGCCTTTACCGTTATATCTGCGTAAAAGAGAAAGCTGACTTTCCGGAAGAATATATCTTGCAATTATTGCAATCGGCCTATGAAAATGCAGCATCCAGGCTGAAGCCAACAAAAAAAGTGTTTAAGGGACAAACGATTGTAAAATCTATATCCCCTAAAAAACGGAGGCCTGAATAAATAACGATATCTTTATACGATGAAAAAAATGCTGTTACTATCGGTCTTATTCTGCTGCCCGGTATGGTTAATGGCTCAAATTAATTTAGAGATAAAAAATAAGAAAATCAGTTTTTTTAAGGCCCTTGAAAGCCAAAATAAAAGCAAGCAGATAAAAAATAAATTAAATTACATCAACCGCTTCGATACTAATCAACCCATAATTTATAGCCGAAAGCAACCAAACCTGCCCGATTTACTGGTTTACTATTACACCATAAAAAAGGACTCGACCATTGATTATATCCTGTACGAATGGCAGGATACCAGCACAGCCGTTATGGCCAGGGCGCAAATGAAATACTATTTTAACAAGTACAATGAATTGGTTGCTCAAATTAGTGCAAAATACGGAAGAAGCCAGTCTGACGGTAATTTGAAAGATAGCTCGTTAATTGAAAAAGACTATTTAAGGCAGGCCGATTGGTGGACAAATGATGCGGCGTATGTAGAGGCTTACATCGTTTTGTCGAACAAACACCCGGTTGCCCGCAATATCAGGGTATTACCAACGCATACCATAAGGGTATTTGTCAGAACCCCATCCGGCGAACATGGCCCGCTGGCTTTGTCGAGAGATAAAACAGAACAGCTTAATGAAAAGGTTCAGCTATTTTTGAAGGGTCTTTTTATGGGCGATTTCGACGACTCGCGGAAATTTATAGCGCCTAAAGTAGCTGCCCGCGTTAATGATGAGCAATTTGATAAGTTAAAAGAAGCTATACAAAACGATACGTGGCAGCTGGATCAAAATGGCAAACAGCTAACGGTATCGGGTAAATTATATACCACCCTGCGGTATGTCAGGCTTGCAGACTCCTCTAAACAGACGCTGGATATATTAAATATCTTGTTTGATGATGATGATAAGATTGTAGCTGTACAGCCGTTTAAAAAAACGGGCATCCAATAATTAAAAATACATCTGCCGAAATCACCTATGGACATCGACTTTAATAAAAACGAGGATATCAACAAACAGCTTGTTTACGAGCTGAAAACGAGGCTTAAAAAGGTATACGCCGGTGGTGGCGAAAAGGCCGCTGCTAAACAAAAAGAAAAAGGCAAAATGCTTGCCCGCGAGCGTGTCGCTTACCTGTTGGATAAAGACAAACCCTGGCTGGAAGTAGGCGCCTTTGCCGGCGAAGATATGTACACCGAGCATGGCGGTTGTCCATCTGGCGGGGTAATATGCGGTATTGGTTATGTATCGGGCAGGCAATGCGTGGTGGTGGCCAATGACGCTACAGTTAAAGCAGGGGCCTGGTTCCCCATTACGGCCAAAAAGAACCTGCGGGCGCAGGAAATTGCTATGGAAAACCGCCTGCCAATTATCTACCTGGTTGATTCTGCGGGAGTTTATTTGCCTTTGCAGGATGAGATTTTTCCGGATAAAGAACATTTTGGCCGCATCTTCCGCAATAATGCTATCATGAGCAGTATGGGTATTATTCAAATTTCGGCTATTATGGGTTCGTGCGTGGCCGGTGGGGCTTATTTACCCATTATGAGCGATGAGGCAATGATTGTGGAAGGCACGGGTTCTGTTTTCCTGGCGGGATCATATCTGGTTAAATCGGCCATAGGCGAGGATGTGGATAATGAAACACTGGGTGGTGCCACTACCCAATGCGAAATATCGGGCGTAACCGACTATAAACATCCCAACGATCAGGCATGTTTGGATTCGATACGCAATATTATGAGCATGACCGGCGATTTCCCCAAAGCTGGGTTCGACAGGATAAAGCCATCGACCCCTAAATTAGAAGAAAAGGATATTTACGGCATACTGCCTGATAACCGCGAAAAGGCTTATGATATGATGGAGATTGTTTTGCGTTTGCTGGATAACTCCGAATTTGAAGAATACAAAGCTGGTTACGGTCAATCCATTATTTGCGGCCTTGGCCGTATTGACGGTTGGGCGGTAGGTGTTGTTGCCAACGAACGCAAGGTGATTAAATCAAAAAAAGGAGAGATGCAGTTTGGTGGCGTTATTTATTCAGATTCGGCCGATAAAGCTACCCGCTTTATTATGAACTGTAACCAAAAGAAAATACCATTGGTGTTTTTGCAGGATGTTACCGGCTTTATGGTGGGCAGCCGTGCCGAGCATGGCGGCATTATTAAGGATGGCGCCAAAATGGTAAACGCGGTTGCTAACTCTGTGGTGCCTAAGTTTACCATTGTTGTGGGTAATTCTTATGGTGCGGGTAACTATGCCATGTGTGGTAAGGCTTATGATCCAAGGTTGATTTATGCCTGGCCATCGGCCAAAATAGCGGTGATGGGTGGTGGATCGGCCGCCAAAACCCTGGTGCAGATACAAGCCGCCGGACTAAAAGCCAAAGGTGAGGAAGTTGATGCCCAAAAAGAAGCAGAACTGCTAAAACAAACCACCGATCGCTACAATGCACAGACCACCCCATACTATGCCTCGGCCAGGCTTTGGGTTGATGGCATTATCGATCCGCTGGAAACCCGCAAAGTAATATCAATGGGCATAGAAGCTGCCAACCACGCACCCATCGAAAAAGCATTTAATGTGGGGATAATACAGACGTAGGTTTTGGGGCTGATTAGAGGTTGGTGAATAGAGATTAGAGGTTGGTGATTAGAGATTATAAGTCGGTGAGTCTTGAATGGAGGTTAAATATTAAATCCCCACGTCATGTTGAGTTTTAAAATCCAGGGACTATAAAGGTGAAATGACATGACGCTGAAAAAACTTACGAAGTTTTCAAAACTTCGTAAGTTTAATACCGCTATATGTCATGGGTAACTTGTTTCAACACCCCACTTGCTAAGTGTACACCAAGCAATTCGCTAGTCCTGTGGGGTGCCGAAATAAATTCGGCATTACAAACCAATTTATTCTATTGCCAAAATTCCCTATCTTCCATGCATGAAAAAACTGCTACTGCTACTCCCGCTACTACTTACTATCAAGTCCTATGCCCAAACACCCGATGAAATCCATCAGCGGGCTATTTTGGTTGATACGCATAACGATGTGCTCTCCAATGAAATTATTAAAGGCTTTGATATCGGCAAACTACAACCCAAAGATGTAAGTAACCTCGATTTGGTTCGTGCCAAACAGGGGGGACTGGATGCGCAGGTTTTTTCTATCTGGTGCGGTCCGCAATATGGCAAAGGCACCGCTTTTAAATTCGCCAATCGCGAAATCGACTCTCTTTACGCACTCATCGCCCGCTATCCTGATAGGATCACCCTGGTTCGTAATGCGGCAGAGTTGGAAAAGGCTGTAAAAGAAAAGAAAATGGCTGCGCTGATAGGAGTAGAGGGCGGCCACATGATTGAAGACCGGATGGATTATCTGGATAGTTTGGCTAAACGCGGCATGTGCTACCTGACGCTTACCTGGAACAACAGTACATCGTGGGCAAGCTCGGCGGCCGATGAAACCATTCATCGCGATAGCTTAAAACATATTGGCCTTACCGATTATGGTAAACAAATAGTACGCCGTATGAACGAGCTGGGTGTAATGATTGACCTCTCGCATCCCGGCGAACAAACTTTTTACGATGTACTGGCTACCACCACTAAGCCAGTAATAGCTTCGCACAGCTGTGCCTATAGCCTCAATCCTTTCCGTCGCAATTTAAAAGACGCTCAGTTAAAGGCACTGGCCAAAAACGGGGGAGTAGTGTTTGTGAATTTTTACAGCGGTTTTGTTGATAGCACATTCGATAAAAAAGCTTCACATTTTTTAACCATTCATAAAGCCGAATTAGACTCGCTGACAAAAATTTATAATGATGAGGATCTGGCCACAGACAGGTTGTTTAACATCTATAAAACCGAATCTGACCAGATGCGCCCGCCGTTGAGTTTGCTGATTAAACACATCGACTATATTGCCAAACTGATAGGCGTTGACCACGTAGGCATAGGGTCAGACTTTGACGGTGCGCCATCATACCCGATGGGAATGGATGATGTAACCGACTATCCCAAAATAACTGCCGAGCTTTTAAAGCTAGGCTACACCGAAAAGGATATTGATAAAATATTAGGTGGTAACTTTTTAAGAGTGCTGAAGGCGAATACGGGAAAATAAGATACTAACAGGACTATGAAATTTTATTTATTTGTTGCAATAATTTTATCAATTTCAACTTTTGGATTTAGTCAAACCCAAAAGTTTTATATTGACGCCAATAAACACCTATCTACAGATTCTTCTAAGGGTGTCTCTTATGTTTCAATAGAAAAGGTTAATGAATCAGACTATTTTATAAGTAATTATGAAATGAGTGGCGTTCCTATTTTAAAGGGGCACTATAAAGATCTCACCATGAAAATTCCTAATGGAAAATTTGTTTATTATTCAAAAATTATTGGTAACAGGAAGTATTTTAACACAGATAGTTTTTTTTTCGCCAAACAGACAGGCTATTATAAGAATGGTTTAAAAACTGGTACATGGATTAGTTATTTCCGTGTTGGCGTGAAGAGGGATTCAGTAAATTACGAAAATAATTTATTGAATGGCCCCTGCAAATATTACGAAATAAATACTGGGAAAGTAGATTATGAGGGCATTTATTTAAAAGGACAAATGGATGGTCAATGGAATCAATACCAAAGAGATGAAGCCAATCCAATTTTTAGTCAATTTTATACAAATGGTAAATTGATAAAAACAATATACCACACCAAAAAACCAAAAGTACCTGATGGTTTTGACGGTTACATAGAAAGCAACCTTAAACAATATATTGATACTTTAAAGGACAAAGGGATCGTAGTTACATTTTCTGTAACAGAAAAGGGGAGGATTGATAGTTTAATTAAAGTCAATAAGCCACTATCAGATGAATATATTATAGCTATAAAATATGTGTTGTTCAATGCCCCGGATTTTCAACCAGCTTTGCATGACGATATGCCTATAAGACAAATTTATTATTATAATTTTTCGTTTGGAGCTTATGCTCCTAACGAAAATAAAAAGTAAGTTTTGGTTGTTGTTGTTGCCAACAAAACGGTGAGCTTATACTTCATATGAGCTTTAAATTATAGAGGTTAGTGATTGGAGGTTAGGTACTTCGAATGTGATTCCCCGAGGCAACTAATCACCAACCTCCAACCTCTCCAACAGAACTTTACCACCAACTGACCAATAATCACAGTCATTTTGCTAAATTTGTGCTAAAATTAAAACACTGATGTCTCAAGAAAACGAACACGTTAAATGTCTGATCATTGGATCGGGCCCTGCCGGGTATACGGCTGCTATTTATGCTTCACGTGCTGATTTAAAGCCGGTTATGTACACAGGTTTGTTAGCCGGCGGACAGCTTACACAAACTACCGAGGTAGAAAACTATCCCGGTTATCCGAATGGTATTATGGGGCCCGAAATGATGGAAGATTTCCGTAAACAGGCCGAACGCCTGGGTACCGACATTCGTTACGGCTACGTAAGTTCGGTCGATTTTTCGAGCTTGCCGCATAAAGTAGTAGTTGATGAGGTAAAAACCATATTAGCCGATACGATTATTATTTCAACCGGAGCATCAGCCAAATGGCTGGGACTTGATTCAGAACAAAAATATAGTGGCTTTGGCGTTTCAGCATGTGCTGTATGTGATGGCTTTTTCTTTAAAGGTCAGGATGTAGCCATTGTAGGTGCGGGCGATACCGCTGCCGAAGAAGCAACCTATTTGGCTAAACTTTGCCGCAAAGTGTACATGATTGTGCGCCGCGACGAGTTCAGGGCATCAAAAGCGATGGTAAGCAGGGTATTAAGTACCCCTAATATTGAGCTATTGTACAATACAGAAACCAAAGAGATTGTAGGCGACGGTCAAAGTGTAACAGGTGTAACCGTTGTTAACAACAAAACAAACGAAACCAAAACTTTGGATGTAACTGGCTTTTTTGTGGCAATAGGGCATAAACCTAATACCGATATTTTTAAAGGCTGGATACACATGGACGAAACGGGCTACATTAAAACCACACCGGGATCAACCACTACCAATATTGAAGGCGTGTTTTGCTGCGGCGATGCCCAGGATCATATTTACCGCCAGGCCGTAACCGCCGCAGGTACCGGTTGTATGGCCGCTATTGATGCCGAACGCTATTTAGCAGCCAAAGAGCATGTGGTAACAGCGTAAGTAGTGATTGGAGGTTAGAGATTAGTACTTATGCAGATCTATGGGCGGCATGAAATGACTCATAAAATCCTTCAATCATAAGAATCATAGTCCAGGCATCCTAAAAATCCTGGTTCTAAAGTAATAGTTTACTTCTTTTTTCGTAATATTGATTTTATTAACAAATAAATAATATTACTACCATGGGAAAAGGCGATAAGAAAACACGAAAAGGTAAAATTGCAATGGGGTCTTACGGAAAAACAAGGCCGCATGATCAAAAAAAAAGCAAACCTGCTGAAGCCGTAGCCGAAGCGAAAAAATAATAATAGCCATCGGGACGCTTAGCCCGGTGGCTTTTTTATTTGATACAGATTTTTTACGTCTGTAAATATTGTTTTTTTCTAAATTCTGTTAACTTCACGGCCTTGAATTTAACACCGTTATCCTCATTTTATGTTTAAAAAGATTTTTTATCCGCTTTGTGTAGTCATGGCAGTATGTACTGGTATGGCCAACGCGCAGGACACTGATCCCAATATGGGCATCATTCCGGCTCCCGTATCCTTAAAAAAAGGTCAGGGCGAGTTTGTTTTAAGTCAGCAAACTGTTCTGCTTGCCGATACGGTTACTAACAAGGCGGTGGTTTTTTTAACCGATTATCTTCAAAACAAAACCATGCTGCATGTGCAGCTTAAACAAAATAATGGGGCCGCCACAGCAAACAGCGTGGTGCTTACCTCGGCAGGTACAGATGGATTGCCAACCGATGGTTACCGTTTAACTATTTCGCCCACGCAAATAATCATAGCAGGCAGGGGCGCTGGTTTGTTTTATGGCATCCAAACGTTGATACAACTTATACCTGCTAACAGGGCCGCGACCGTTAACCTGCCTTGCGTGCAGATTGAGGACTATCCCCGTTTCGGCTATCGCGGTTTAATGCTGGATGTATGCCGTCACTTTTTCTCGGTAGAGTTTGTTAAAAAGTATATCGACCTGATGGCTGCCTATAAGCTCAATAACTTTCACTGGCATTTAACTGATGACCAGGGATGGCGCATCGAAATAAAAAAATATCCAAAACTAACCCAAATTGCCAGCCAGCGTGCTCAAACGGTTATCGGGAACTATCACGACCGTACACCGCAACAGTTTGATAATACGCCTTATGGTGGTTACTATACCCAGGATGAAATTCGCGAGGTGGTTAAATACGCTGCCGACAGATACATTAACGTAGTGCCCGAAATTGAAATGCCCGGTCACTCACAAGCTGCTTTGGCCGCTTACCCGGAGCTGAGCTGCGATCCTTCGCAAACCTATAAAGTGGCCGAAACATGGGGGGTGTTTCATGATATCTACTGCCCATCCGACAAAACATTTGCCTTTTTACAAGATGTTTTAACGGAGGTGATGGATTTGTTCCCAAGCAAATACATTCATGTTGGTGGTGATGAAGCGCCTAAAGATGTGTGGAAGAAATCTGAATATTGTCAGAAACTGATTAAAAAACTGGGTCTTAAAGATGACAAAACAGGCAGCAAGGAAGATAAGCTGCAAAGTTATTTTATACAGCGCATGGAGAAATTTGTAAACTCCAAAGGGCGCAGTATTATTGGTTGGGACGAGATTTTGGAAGGTGGTTTATCACCAAATGCGACTGTAATGAGCTGGAGAGGCGAAGCAGGCGGCATCGCGGCAGCACAACAAAATCACAATGTAATTATGACACCAGGCAGCGGCGGTTTGTATATTGACCATGCACAGGGTAAAAATGAACCCTTAAGCATAGGCGGCAATGAGCCTTTAACAAAAATATACAGTTATAACCCTATCCCTGCTGTTTTAACACCCGATCAGCAAAAATATATTGTTGGTGTACAGGCCAATTTGTGGACAGAATACATCCCAACCGAAAGTAAGGTTGAGTACATGATATTGCCTCGTATCCTGGCCCTGTCGGAAGTAGCATGGTCGCCGCTGGCTAATAAAAATTATAACGATTTTGCCAATACCCGTCTGCCATCGCACCTGGGAAAACTGGATAATGCTAAATTTAATTACCACGTACCAACGGCTATTGGTGGTGTGGATACCATTATGTTTGGCTCAACTTTAAATGTAACCCTGAAACCATCGGTAGCAGGAGCAACTGTTTATTATACTATTGATGGCTATGATCCAGGCTTAACTGATATGCCTTACACTATTCCGATGAATTATGATGTACCGCAGGATCAATACCGTGAGCTAAAAACGATTGTAATTACCCCATCGGGCAAAAGAAGCCAGATAACGCATGCGGTTATGTATAACAAATCGCCCCTTGCATCCGTAAACTACCAGGGAACCGGAAAAGGCCTTAAATACGAATTGTTTACCGGCGATTTTACCAGCGTGGCACAATTGAATGATGAAGCTGCTTCCATAGACACCGGTACTACCTTAACTTTTACTACATCGGCCTTCAAAAAAAATATAAAAGGCTTTGGCGTAATATACAACGGTTTTATCCGTATTGATAGTGACGATGTTTATGGTTTCACCACTTCATCGGCAAATGGGTCGGCTTTATTAATAGATGGTCAGCCTGTAGTTGATAACGATGGTAAACATGGTGTTTTTGATCAGGGCGGCTCGGTTCCGCTGTTAAAAGGTTATCATAAAATAACCGTTAAATATTTTGATACAGGTAATGGCGGCAGCTTGCGGGTGTTTATGACGCTACCGGGCAAACCAAAAGGCGAGCTTACACCTGATACCTTGTTTAATTAAACCATTAAATGAAAAAACAACTGGGGTTTTATATTTTTATGCTGATTGGCTGCACTTTTATTACAAGTTGCAGCAATGATGATAAACCAACCGGCGCAGCCACTACTATAACCAAAAAGCCCGTGGTGATGGATCCGTTCAGATACCATAAGCTGGTGGAGGTTTCGCCCGGGCAGGATTATGATATATTGAGCTGGGGCCGTGGATCATCAACCGTAGGTGCGTTTGAGATATTGCATTCCGACTCGGCAGCTGCAAAATATACTACTACTACCGGCGATCTGGATGGAAGCATCATCGACGTGTATAACTCCGATATGGATTTGGATGGAAATCCCGAAATTATAATCCAGGCTAAAGGTAAAGACACCGTCAACTACACCAATATGTACGCTTTTGAGTTTAGCAATGGCAAGGCTCAAAAGCTCGATTTTCCCAAATTAAATCAAAAACAGCGCCAGGGCTACCGCGGCGATGATAACTTTTATATTAAAGACGGCGCTCTGATGCGCGAATTCCCTATTTATAACGGCAGCGGTAAAGATGCCAAACCAAGCGGACAAAAACGTTTACTGCAATACGGCTTGCGCGACAATAGCTTTACTGTAAAACAGCTAAGCACCGATTCAACTGCTACAAAGGCAGGGCAAAACGCAGCAAAAGGTACTGCCAACCCTGTAGTAACCCCGGCTAAACCCAAACAAGCCCAGCAGGAAAGTAAAAAGACCAGTACGAAACACAAAAAGAAGCATAAAAAGCATCACCACACCAGTGACAGTGATCCCGATGCCGAAGCTAATAATGATGGGCAGTAACATATTGTCCGAACCTGAATTTACAGAATTGAAGAATAAACAGGATTTCTTTAACGTGGCATTTTGAGAATTCTAAAATCCTGAAAATTCTGATTCTGACAAGGGAGTTCACCTTCTATAGCTTATAGTTTGCATCGTACCTCGCAAAGACACGTGAATGGTTTTTAATTAATTACTTACCGCGTAGTAAAATCTGATGATCGGATCAATAGTATTGTTGAATTTCTTAGCCAATATGCCAGTTTCTCATAAAATTGATGTGTTTTATGATAATAAGCCTGGCAATTAAAATTTGTTTTTTGGTATACAAAACACCATCAATTTTACTACCTTTTTTAAGTGGCTTAATTAACTGTTATACAGTTTGTTGTATGGGGTATTGATTCAGGTAGTGATACAGGTTTTGTTTCAGGTAGTGAGACACTAAATAAAAACAGTAAACCCAAACCAAAACAAGTAGTAGAAGTGCGAAGGGAAAAATTAAATTTTTAAAGCGGATATTCAGTCAGCTAATCAATCGTAAACGACCTTTCGCTTGTAGAGAAAAAGAAAAAAGTTGCGTTAAAAAAGAAAAGTTTTTATACACATTCATCGGTTCGCATAGCAATAAATTCCGCCGTTTTTCGTAAATTTGTATGTATCACCTCCGCATCTGAAATATGCAGTTTTTATATCCCGCTTTTCTTTTTGCATTGTTTTTCCTGGCTATACCCTTACTGATCCACCTGTTTAATTTTCGCAGGTATCAGCAGGTGTATTTCAGTAATGTGCAATTTTTAAAGGAGATACAGGAGCAGCAATCATCCCGCAAAAACCTTAAAGAACGGCTTATTTTAGCCGCAAGGATGCTTGCAATAGCATTTTTGGTATTTGCCTTTGCCAAGCCTTACATCCCCGGGCAAAACGCCGCCAATGCAGGCAAACAACAGGCGATAAGCATTTTTGTTGACAATTCGTACTCCATGCAAACGCTTAACAGCGAAGGAACCCTGCTGGACGAGGCCAAACGCCGCGCCAAAGAAATTGCATCGGCCTATAACATAAACGACAGGTTTCAGTTGCTTACGCAGGATTTTGAGGGTAAACACCAGCGCCTGTTAAACCGCGATGAGTTTAATGATGCGGTTGACGCCATAAAAATAAGCGCGCAAAGCCGTAACCTGCAACAGATTATTAGCCGCCAGCAAAGCCTGTTGGCTATGCAAAGGGAAGGCATAAAATCGGTTTACATCATATCTGATTTTCAGAAAAATATGGCGCCATTGCAGCCCGTAAAAGCCGATACTGATGTACGCATTAGCCTGGTGCAGCTTAAGGCCAGCAAATTGCCCAACGTAGCGGTTGATTCGGTTCAACTGCTCAGTGCCATACATCGCCCTGCTGAAAGCGAAAAGCTGGTGGTAAGACTGCACAACTACGCCGGCGAAACTGCTGAAAAAATACCGCTGAAACTACTCATTAACGGTCAGCAAAAAGCTTTGGGCAGCTATACGGTGAACCCACGCTCGGTACAGTACGATACGCTGGCATTTTCGGGCTTACAGGCAGGCTGGCAGCGCGCCCAGATTACGTTGCAAGACAACCCCGTAACTTTTGATAACCAGTTTTACTTTGCATTTAATGTAAAACAGCAAATGCCTGTATTGCTGATTGATGGTGGCCTAATTAACCCTTACCTGAAAGCTGTTTTTGCAGCCGATCCTTTTTTTGCACCGAATCGCGTACCCGATGGGAATGTGGATTATGCTTCTTTAAACACTTATCCGCTGGTTGTGGTGAGCGATGTTAATGCCGTTTCAACAGGTTTATCGCAACAGCTAAAAACTTATGTGACTAAAGGTGGCACCTTGCTGGTTTTCCCCCCAGCAGACGCTGATTTGACTAGCTACCGCTCGTTTTTGGAGCCAATGAATGCTGCTTATCCCGAAAAGTTAATTACCGGCAATGTTAAGGTTGATGGCTTAAACCTGCAAAACGCTGTTTTTAAAAATATCTTCGAAAGCTTTCCTCAAAACCCCGATTTGCCGGTGGTAAAAAAATATTATGTACTGAGCCAGGCACCGGGTAGTCGCCCCGAAAACCTAATGACCATGCCGGGCAGGCAATCATTCTGGACAGGGTTTGCTAGTGGTAAAGGAAAGATTTATGTATCGGCAGTGGCGCTGAACGATGATTTTAGCAACCTGCCGCATCATGCGCTATTTGTACCCATTATGTTCAGGATTGCGCTGCTGAGCGGGCACGATCAGCCTTTGTTTTATACGCTGGGTAAGGATGAAGCCATTGAAATACCACCCATACAAACTAATGATAAGCAGATATTAAAGCTGGTTAAAAGCAACCAAAGCATCATTCCGGATACCCGCCAACTGGAAGGAAGTACGCTGCTGTTTGTAGCTGATCAGTTACACGACACCGGCTTGTATGATCTTAAAAAACAGGACAGTACAGTTGCAGCTATAGCCTTTAATGATAACCGGAGTGAATCGGATCTGAGCTATCTGAGCACCGCCGAGTTGGGTAAACTGGTGCCCCGGGCAGGCGCCGTTATAGAGAGCGGAAAAGCCTCATTAAAGGGCGCTGTAACAGAAACAAATTTCGGCTTACAATTATGGAAACTTTGTATAATTTTGGCATTGATTTGTCTGGGTATGGAAATACTGCTGATCAGGTATTTTAAAACTGATCAGAAACGTGTTTCACAACCGGTTTAAATGAATAAAAATACCCACCTTTTAAAGCAGCGTAAATGAATTTGCTTATAAAATCTGCCAAAATAATTGATCCTAACTCGCCCTTTAATCAACAAGTTGTTGACGTTTTAATTGAAAAAGGCGTTATCAGCCAGATAGCTGCAAATATTGAAGCTGATGCTGAAGTGATTGATGGAGAAGGTAAATTTATATCGCCGGGCTTTTTTGATTTAAATTGCAATATCGGCGAACTGGGTCTCGAAACAAAAGAAGATCTGTATACCGGAACAAAGGCAGCAGCAGCAGGTGGCTTTACCGGGGTGGCGCTAATGCCTAATACCATACCGCCGGTACACTCCAAAGCTGAGATAGAATATTTGCTGAACCGCGCCACAAAAAATTTGGTTGATGTATATCCACTGGGCGCCATATCGTACAAACGCGAAGGAAAGGACCTTGCCGAAATGTACGACATGTACCTGAGCGGTGCAAAGGCCTTTACCGATGGTAACAGGCCCGTACAAGATGCAGGCTTAATGGAACGTGCATTGCTTTATGCACAGGGATTTGATGCCCTGGTATTTTCCTATCCGGAAGATACGGCTATAGCAGGCAAAGCTAAGGTAAACGAAGGCGAGGTAAGCACTTTATTGGGTATGAAAGGTATTCCGCCGCTGGCTGAAGAACTGATGATAGCCCGCGACCTTTACCTGGCCGAATATACAGGGTCAAAGATCCACTTCAGCACCATTTCAACCACCCGTTCGGTTGAGTTAATAAGGGAGGCCAAACGCAAAGGGATTGAAGTTACCTGCGATGTGGCTGTTCATCATCTGGTATTGACTGATGAGGCGCTTTTGGGCTTCGATAGCCTTTATAAAGTAAAACCACCGCTACGTACCCGTGATGATGTAAACGCTCTGTTAAACGGGTTAAAAGACGGCACCATTGATGCAATAGTATCGCAACATACCCCACACGAGGTTGAATTTAAGGATGTGGAGTTTGAAGTGGCCGAGTTTGGCATAATAGGTCTGCAAACTGCTTTATCGCTGGCCCTAAAAACCGGGCTGGATATTAACCTGATAGTGGAAAAGCTGGCCATTAACCCGCGCAGCATTTTAAATATTGATATCCCTGTAATTGCCGAAGGGCAGGCAGCCAACCTGGTGCTTTTTGATGCCGGGGCGGAATGGGAGTATACCAAAAACAATAACCGTTCAAAATCTTATAACTCGCCTTTTATTGGGCAGCATTTAAAAGGAAAAGTACTGTTAACGATAAACAACAATCATCTATATAAATAACCATTAAACCATGATCGACTCAAAAGTTGAAACCGCTGTAAAAGCCGCATTTGTAGCTTTTACTAAATACAGCAGCTTTGATGCTACTCCTTTTACTTCGGTTTTTTCTGAAGTATTTGCATCGGAAGAGGATTTTTTAACCAAAGTTGACATGCTCGACGAGGTTTTTGATGACTATCCGCAACTGGAGATTTTGCGCGAGGTTTTCTTCGACCTGCTGATGATCAATTTCTTTAGTGCCGATATTAAGAAACTGGAGGAAGACTACCTGGATTCGGAAGAATGGGAAGAGATTGAAGAAGATACGCTTGACCGTGGTACCGAAATGCTTAACCTGTTGCTTTATTTAAACGAGTGTCAGGATGAGGGTATTGAACCCGGGCTGGAAGATTACCTGAAAGAGTTTTTATTGGTTGATGAAGATGAGTTTCAGGACGAATACAGGATTTATGAACCGGTAATTGCCCACCAGGTATTGATGGAAAGTCCTGTAGCCGAGATCAGCAAAGTAGCTGAAAAGTTGCCCGAAGATTCAGAGATGAAAGAACTGTTTTACCCGATGATGTGCTTTTTTCAAAATACGAAGCCATCTGACCAGGACAAAAAAGTTATAGCAGACGAGGCCATTACCCGCGATTTTGATATGGCGGTATTGGAAATTTTAATCAGCTTTAGCTAAACTATACTTACAAAATGACTATTGATAAAAAGATAAAAGTAAACGGTATTAAAAGCGGTTTTATTTTAGGGGCTATAATAAGCGCGCTTTCTATTTTTTATTTTTACTACGTAACAAGCCTCGTTAAATCAGCTATTCTGTTGGTGGCAGGCCCCGTGTTTTTTTATTTATTTATTCCAATTTTTGCCATTGTCTTTCTTTGCTTTGATGCCAGAAAAAGGGTAGGGGGATATTGGTCTGCCAGGCAAGCCACCACCGGCATATTTATTATGTTCGCGATAGCTTATTTTATTTATCTCATCGCTGTAAACTTGATATTTTACAAGGTTGTTGAGCCCGATTATCTGCATAAAACACAAGTTGCTTCTGTTGCTGCAAGAACTAATTTCATGAAGCAAAATGGAGCCGATCAGAAAACAATAGACAAGACTATTGCAGAAATGAATAAGAGTATATCAAATCAGGGAGATGTGACCATTGGCAGCACAGTTTTATGGATTGGTATCTATATCATGTTTATATTCATTTTCGCGCTCATATTCGGCTCATTATTTAAAAAAGATCCGCCGGTTTACCAGGCATCATAAACAAAACCGCATTTTATTTAAAAAGCATCTGTTGACCATAACAGGTGCTTTTTTCGTTGGCGAGGTTTTGGTCATTGATAAATAAAATTTTGCTAACCGAAATTATTCTTAATTTTATTAAAACAAAAATCATAAATCACAATGACAACTTCAAAACCTTCATCAAGTAACGTTACAGTAAAATGGGCGGTAATTTACCTGACAACCTCTATTGTTATCACTTACATTATTCAGTTACTGAACCTCGATCCAAATTCGCCGGTAAAATATTTAGGTTATATTCCTTTTATTGCCTTTTTATTGCTGGCACAAAAAGAGTACCGGGATAATAAACTGGGTGGCTTTATAAGCTTTGGCGATGCTTTTATGACCGGATTTCTTTACGCAGTTTTCGGAGGTATTATGTTAGCCATATTCATTTACATTTATTTAACCTTATTAAACCCACATGCTATAGAAGCGGCTATGGAGAGCCAACGCCAGGCGTTTGTTGATAAAGGCTTATCTAGCGATCAGATAGATCAGTCAATGGAGTTAGGGAAAAAATATGGTGCTATTTTTGGCGCAGTAGGCACCCTGTTTGTTATCCCGATTTTTGGAGCTATCGTAGCATTAATTGGTGCTGCTATATTTAAAAAGGAGAAATCAGTAGCAGATATTGAAAATGAGGCAAATTCATTTGTCGATCCTACTGTTTAATTATATCATTTAAATAATAGAAATAAAAAAGGCTCCGGGTTAACTCCGAAGCCTTTTCTGTTTCTGTTAAAACTTTTAGTCTTTTACCTTTTCATTACCTGTTTAACAATATCGTTTCCAAAAACAAATACCATCAGGGTTATCAGTATTACAAAGCCAACTATTTGCGCACGTTCCAAAAACTTATCGCTTAGTGGTTTACCTTTTATCATCTCAATAACCAGGAACAGGGCGTGACCACCATCCAATGCCGGGATAGGCAACAGGTTGGTTAATGCCAGCACCATTGATAAGAAGCCTACCAGGCTCCAGAAACGAACCCAATCAATGTGTGTGCCAAACATGGTAGCAATGGCAACAGGGCCGCTTACTGCCTTATTGAACTTAACTTCACCTCTAAATACCTTACCCAGGCCCTTGGCATTATCAGTAAAGGTACCGATAGCCTTATTTGCGCCGATTGGCAGTGAGCCAAAGAAACTGTATGTAATGGTTTTTTCTTTAGGTTCATCAAATTTAGCGCCAATTCCGGGTTTGCCATCTTTGGTGCCCAATAAACCATCTTTGTTAACATCGGTGGTAATCTGTTTAATAACGTTGTTTCGTTTTACATCCAATACAGCCTGTTTATCGGCATATTTTTGTAATTCGGTTTGCAGCTGGTCAAAAAACTGAATTTTAACACCATTAACGGCAGTGATACTATCACCCTTAACCAAACCGGCCTTTTGGGCATAGCTGTTTGGGAAAACAGAGTCAACACTGAATTTTGAACGGGGTATACGGCTGATAAACTGATCGATACCTAAGTCAGATAAGTCATTGATCAGGTTGCCCGGAACTCTTACATGTAAAGTCTGCGGGCCGCGTTGTACCGTTAAATCAGTATTGCCCAAAATTACTTTGGTGCTGGTTAAATCTTCAAAGCGAACTACCTTTTGGCCGTTTATAGCTGTAATGCGATCGCCGGGTTCAAGGCCTATTCTAAGGCCAATTTTGCCGGGTACTATACCGTATTTAATTTCATTGTTGGGGATATAACTTTCGCCATAACGAATAGTTAGTATCCAAAAAATAAAAATACCCAATATAATATTTACTATAATACCGCCAAGCATAACAATTAAGCGCTGCCAGGCTGGTTTTGAGCGAAACTCCCAGGGCTGTGGCGGTCCGGCTAATTGTTCGGTATCCATTGATTCATCAATCATACCGGCAATTTTAACGTAGCCACCAAGCGGTAGCCAGCCTATACCATACTCAACACCTTTATAATTAAATTTCACCAGGCTAATGCCCCATGCATCAAAAAAAAGATAAAATTTTTCGACTTTGATACCGAAAGCACGGGCGGCTAAAAAGTGCCCGAACTCGTGCAGGATCACCAAAATTGAAAGACCCAGTATCAACTGGCCAACCATTATCACTATACTCATTCGTTATAAATTATTAAAATTGCAATGCTTTTAACGGCATTTTCTTTATTAAATTTTGCGCAAATATGCGTGTTTCTTTATCGGTATTCAAATAATCATCCAAAACAGGACTTGCTTCATACTGAATTTGTTGCATGCACTGTTCAATTATGTTGCTCATAGCTAAAAAGCCAATATTTTCACTTAAAAAATTAGCCACTGCTATTTCATTAGCTGCATTAATAATACAAGGCATATTGCCGCCTTGTTTTAAGGCCGTATATGCTAAATCAAGATTACGGAAAGTAGTAAGGTCTGGTTTTTCAAAAGTTAATTGAGGATAACTGGTAAAATCAAGACGCTTAAAATTGTTTTTTATCCGGCCCGGGTACGACAGGGCGTATTGTATGGGCAGTTTCATATCCGGCACACCCAACTGTGCTTTAATACTGCCATCATGAAATTGAACCATTGAATGGATAATTGATTGCGGGTGTACAATAACCTCAATCTGATCGGCCTCAAGCCCAAACAGCCATTTTGCTTCAATAACTTCCAGTCCTTTGTTCATCAATGAAGCTGAGTCGATGGTTATTTTAGCACCCATTACCCAGTTGGGGTGTTTAAGTGCATCCTCACGGGTAACGTTTTCCAGGAAGCTGATGGATTTGCCCCTGAATGGCCCTCCGGAAGCGGTTATGATGATCTTTTCAATCGTCTCGTATTCTTCACCAACAAGGCATTGATAAATAGCAGAGTGTTCAGAATCTACCGGTAGAATTTTAACGCCGTGTTTTTTGGCGAGGCTGGTTATTAATTCGCCGGCAACCACAAGAGTTTCTTTGTTTGCTAACGCAATATCTTTACCGGCTTTAATGGCAGCAATGGTTGGTTCAAGCCCTGCGAAGCCCATCATGGCCGTCAGCACCATATCAATATCCGGGTGAGTAACCATTTCATTAATGGCCCCGATACCACTCAGCACCTTTACCGGAGTGTGTGATAATGCCTCTTTTACCTCTGCATATTTAGATTCATCGCAAATGATAGCATATTGCGGTAAAAACTCCAGTGCCTGCTTAATCAACAGAAAGGCATTAGAATTGGCGGTAATTAAAAATACATTAAACAAATCGGCATTGCCAGCAATAACCTCTAATGTTTGGGTTCCCACACTTCCCGTTGAACCCAGTATCGCTATATTCTTTTTATTATTCAATGTATTTGTTACTCAATTTATTGTTATCGGGCTTTACAGCCTTTTTACATTTTATATTCTTGCAGCCCATCTGCTATTTTCCTGTCGTTTGATAATCTGGGTACCTTATTTTGGCCACCCAATTTACCTTGTGACCGCATATAGTTTATAAAGGTATCCTTTTTAAGGCTTTGGATGATTAAAGGTTGCAAAATGTTACCTTCAATGAGGTCAAAATAGTAAATATTTTTCTTTTGAAGCGCTTTGTCAACTTTTAAGGCAAATTCTTCCAGGTTTGCTGGTTGTTTTCCAAACTCAACAAACCACTCGTGATAAGGCATTTGTCCTACCGGTGGATTCACCTGCGGGGCTACTGTAAATTCTATTACATCAACCCCTTCGTCGTTGGCTACGTTCATTAAAGCTTGTTCAACTTCTTCGCTTATTACGTGTTCGCCAAAAGCTGATATGTAATGCTTAATGCGCCCGGTTACTACTATTTTGTAAGGATTTTTTGATACAAACTTAACCGTATCGCCCAGGCTGTATCCCCAAAGACCCGCGCTGGTATTTAATATCAGTGCGTAATTTTTATCAAGCTCAACATCTTTCAAGCTGATGCGTGTTGGCTCGTCATTAAAAAATTCATCAGCCGGAATAAATTCATAAAATATGCCCGAGTCAACCATCAGCAATAACCCTTTTTCCTTTTGCGAATCCTGGAAAGCGATGAAACCTTCGGATGCAGGGTAGGTTTCGATGGAGTCGATAGCAAAGCCGATGCTTTCTTCCATACGGGCGCGGTAGGGTTCAAAATTTACGCCGCCATGCACATACAGCTTAAAGTTGGGGAATATATCCTTTATTTTTTTACCACCCGATACTGCCGAAAGCCGGTCGAAATACATTTGGCACCATGGCGGTATGCCCGATATAAGGCGCATATCCTGCTGCCTGGTTTCTTCAACAATAGCATCTACTTTTTGCTCCCAATCGTCCATGCAATTTACTTCGTAGCTTGGCAGCCTGTTTTTTTGCAGATAACCCGGCACGTGATGCGCCACTATGCCTGATAAACGACCCACAGATATGCCCGCTTTTTCGGTTAAGATAGGGCTGCCTTGCAGGAAAATCAGCTTACCATCAACAAAATCAGCATTGCCGGTTTCATAAATGTAGCTTAACAAGGCATTGCGGGCTGCTTTGATATGCTGGGGCATGCTCTGTTTAGAAATAGGAATATATTTTACACCCGAGGTAGTGCCCGATGTTTTTGCCAGATAGGCCGGTTTGCCGGGCCAAAGTACGTTTTCTTCGCCCAGTGTTACCCGTTCAATATAGCCGCGCAGATCCTCATAATCATAAACAGGTACGTTTTTTTTGAAATCATCATAATTGTTAATTTCATTAAAACGATGTGTTTTGCCAAAGGCTGTATTTTTAGCCTCGCTGATCAGGTATTCGAAAGTTTTTTGTTGCAGCTGAACCGCGTTTTTGCGGAGGACATTGAGTTGGCTGTTAACAATTGCGGCAAAAGGTTTGCTTAATGCAGCTTTTATTCCCATAAATTAAACCGTTTCGGTAATGTCATCATCAACATCAAGGTGACTGTAAACCAGCTTACGATAAGCCACTACCAATAATATATTTACAAAAGGCACCACAAATACTATCCCAATGACGGTTATTGAACCTATAAAAACCATTGCCTCGATAATGATAAATAACAGGAAATATTTGAAAAAATTGCCTTTTATTAATTTATAACTCTGTACCACTGATTCGTAAGGGCCGCATTCGTCATCAACCACAAAACAGGTACAGATAGGGAAATAGAAAAGGAAAAAGAATTCGAAAAAGATACCTATCAAAATACCCAATATGTTTTGCAGGAAGCCTTCATCAAGCTTTTTTACGGCGTTCTCCATTAATACTGCCAGCGTACTTACTATAACCAGCAAAATGATGTAACTCAACAGCATCCTTAGTTTGGGTACGATATCCTTAAACTCAAAGTCATAATATTCCTTGTCAATAAGCTGAAAAACCAGTTTAATAAAACCCAGAAATATAAAACTTACGCCGATTAGTAATGCAAAACCGCAAATGGTGGCAATAATAATATTATAGTCAATAAAAATATCAATAATAAAAAAAGAGCCGATAATAACAATAACAGCCAATAGCGCATACACTGCTATGGTTGCAATATTTTTTCTTAAAATAAGCCACGCAATATTAAGCGTTTCTGTTACCGAAAATGGATGGAACATGTATTATTAATAATTATGATATTTTTAGTATTACCCGCTTACCAAAGTCCTGCATAAATCCTAACCCGTAGGCAATCAGTAAAGTGAAGGAGGCTATAATGCTCAAAAATGCGATTTTTGCTGATTTATTTTTACTCCATGCGTGAAAAAATATTAACAATATATAAACCGCTGCTGTAAAGTTACATAATTGGGCAATGGGCCACAAAAAGATGTTACTGATAAGTGTAAAAATCACAAATAAAGTGAATACCGCCGGAAAAAAATGAACCAACTTTAAGCCTTTCGGGAAGAATTTATAAACGTTAATACGCGCCCTGCCAAAAAAGTGGAGCTGCTTGTAAAACTTTAAAAAGTTAGTACGGCGTTTATGATACACTTTGGCCTCGGGTATCAAACCAATTTTAAAACCTAATGAATGGATACGGATGCTGAATTCAATGTCTTCGCCCAGGCGGGTAATGATAAAGCCGCCCGCTTTTTCCCATACCTGGCGCGATATGCCCATGTTAAAACTACGGGGGTGAAACTGGCCGATAGCTTTTTTGCTGCCACGGGTGCCGCCGGTAGTAAATGGCGAGGTCATGGCGTAGCTGATGGCTTTTTGAATAGGGGTGAAGGAGGGGTGCGAATCATCCGGGCCGCCGTAAGCATCCAGGTAGTTTTTCGCCAATGAATCGTTTACAATTTGCAGGTAGTCTTCAGGTATCAGGCAATCAGAATCAAAAACCACAAAGTAATCGCCTTTGGCGCGCTCAAATCCAAAATTTCGGGTAAAGCCCTGGCCCTCGTTTTGTTTTGCAAAGTATTTGATGTCCAGTTTTTTTGCAAAGCTTTTTACTATATCCCCGGCGTCATCAACAGAACCATCCTCAATTACCAGCACTTCAAACTGCTTATAGGTTTGCAGAGTAAGCGTTTCCAACAGTTCTTTTATCTCCTGCGGGCGGTTGTAAAGGGGTATGATGATGGAGAAAAACATTTTTATGATGTGCAGATTATAGATGTGCAGATATGCGGATTGGCAAATAGACTGTTAGATTTTTTATGTTTTTAGATTTTTTCATCCGCACATCGATCATTCGCATATCCGCACATTTTAAATAGTTTCTTCAATCTGATACTTGTTACGCTCGGGGGCGCTGCGGGCAACCAGCTCGGCAACAAAACCGGTTAAAAACAATTGTGAGCCTAATATTACGGCTACAAGAGCTATATAAAACAAAGGCTGCTCGGTAATATCGCGGTAATGCTCGCCTTTGGCAATGGCATGCAGTTTATCAATAATCATCCAAATGGTAATCACAGTTCCTGCAAAAAAGCTCAGCACACCCATACTTCCAAAAAAGTGCATCGGCCTTTTGCCAAATTTGCCAACAAAAAAGATAGACAGCAGATCGAGCAAGCCGTTAATAAACCTGCTCATGCCGAATTTGGTTTTGCCGTATTTACGGGGTCGGTGTTCAACCACCTGCTCGCCAATTTTTACAAAACCCGCCCATTTGGCAATAACGGGTATATAACGATGCATTTCGCCATAAACCTCAATGTTTTTGACTACTGTTTTGCGATATGCCTTAAGTCCGCAGTTAAAATCGTGTAGGTTATGAATGCCCGACATGCGGCGCGTAGCGGCATTGAATAATTTAGTAGGAATGGTTTTACTTAAAGGATCGTGTCTTTTTGCTTTCCAGCCTGATACCAGGTCATATTGTTCTTCGGTAATGCGGCGGTAAAGTTCAGGTATTTCGTCGGGACTATCCTGTAAATCGGCATCCATAGTAATTACTACATTACCCTGGGCCGCGTCAAAGCCAGTATTTAGCGCTGCTGATTTACCGTAATTGCGCCTGAATTTAATGCCTTTTATAAAAGGATTGTTTTTATTCAGTTTCCTGATCATCTCCCACGAGCCGTCGCTGCTGCCATCATCAACTAAAATAACTTCGTAGGTGAAGCGGTTTTCGTCCATTACACGGCTAATCCATGAGGTAAGCTCGGGTAATGATTCTATTTCATCGTAAAGCGGTACTACTACTGATATATCCATTTATTAGGGATGCGACAGGAGATGTTTGGTCATCCATATCAAACGCAAAAATATAAAAATTTGCTTAGTTTTTTTGAGCTGAAAGCAGAAAGCTTAGAGCGAAAGGCTTAGAGCATAAAGCTGAAAGCGAAAAGTCAGAAGCATAGCATCGAAAGCAAAAAAACTGCAAGCTTTCGGCTTTATGCTTTTCGCTTTCAGCTCCTCCTACCTTTCATCGCACAAATAAATTTCACCTTCTTTAGCTGCGCCAATTTTGGTGAGTTTTTTGTTTTTGAGGATGTCGGGCAAACCGATTAACTCGGTATTGTACAAATTATCGAACCAAATGAGGTAGAAATGTTTTTTAGCATAAAACTTCTGTACATCAGCCTTAAAAAACTTATGCGGTAATAATTCTGATGACATACCAGTAAACAGATATACAGCTTCGTTGGCATCAGTATAAATAGGGATGCCGGACTTAAATAGGTCCTTGTGTTGTTTAAGATAAACCACAAATTCCGATTTATTCCAGCTGTCGTCACTGTATCCGGGTACACCGTAGTCATTTTCATCATCATAGCGCTGCCAGTCGGTTTGGTAGCTGGCATATTCAAAGGCTACCATTAATATAACCGCTACTGCGGCCAGTGCATATTTGGCTTTTGATTTTATCAGCTTTAAAACATCGGGCGCCCAACTGGTACATGCTATAAGCAAGGGGATAAACATGGGTGATAGCAGGCGGCTGTTGATACGCTCGTACCGCGAAATACTGGCAGATATAACGATAAATAAACCATACACCAAGGCGAACGCTATTACCACGTTTTCATAACGGTTTATTTGTCCCTTAATGGTTTTAAACGTCATAATTCCAATTAACGCCAGCAATATTACCCCGGCAATTAATGCCGCGAACGGATAGGTTGATTTAGCCAGGCTACCCCAATCGCAAAAAACAGTGCCGCAATAGTATAAGTTTTGCAGAAACGGGGTGATGGATGGCTCGCGCGTGCCTGTACTTAAGCCGGTTGATAGCCGGTTTAATATCAGGTTGCCCACTAATAAGGAGATGGATATAAAGCCGTAAAGAAATATATAACCGATACGCTTTTTTAACGGTAGTTCGTTGTCAAGTAGTAGCATTAAACAGCCGGCGCCTATAATGGTTACCCCGGCATAGCGGGTTATGCAACTAATTGCCGTTATTATACCAACCCAAACCAGCGACTTTATGGAGCGTGTTTTAAGATAATGTGCATAAGCAATTATGAAAAATAAGATCTCCAGTATAAACAAAGTCTCTGACCATAAATAAGAATAAATCTCGAGCAATCCGGGACTTAATATGATGGCCGCCAGTATTAACCACTTATAAATAATGGAATGCGACAGGAATTTGGACATGATCCACCCACTGGTGAATACAACGCCAGCAAACAGAAACTGGTTAATGGTTGCTCCGGCAGTAATAGAATCGACCCTCGAAAAAAACTGTATAATGCCCAAAAAGAAAGGATAAAACACCGGGAAAAAAGTTATAGGTGTTTTATTGAAGGTAAGTAATGAGCCGTGTGCCTGTATACTGTTTGCCGTGCTGGCGTACATTACAGAATCGGGTGAGATACCTACACCGCTATATTTGGTGTACAGGTAAATTGCGTAAAAGCCTATGATGGCTGCTATTAGTGAATCGATATTTTTTAAATAGCGGCTTATATCCATGGGTTTTGTTAAAGTGTTATAATAGTTTTAAAGCTTAAAGGTTGTAAAAGGTTTTTAATTTATAAAATCAAAACCTTAATCAATCAGATCAAGCACCGTGCTTATAGGCTGATCACTGTTGATCAGGATGCCTTTAACACCGGCGGCAGTACCGGCTTCCACATCGCGTTCCCTATCGCCAATAAAATATGATTTTGAGGGATCGAGGTTGAATTTTGCAATTCCCTGTAGTAATAAACCGGGTTTTGGTTTACGGCAATCGCAATCGCCGGTAAAATCGGGATGATGTGGGCAGTAAAAGAAATCGGTTATTTCAACGCCGTGTTGCTGGTAGGTTTCTTTAAGGGCCTTGTGCATTTTAGCCAGCTCCTCTTCGGTATACCAGCCTTTGGCTAAACCGCCCTGGTTGGTGGCTACAAGTAATAAATAACCTTTATCCTGCAAAGTTTTAAGGGCATCAAAATTATCAAGGATATGAAAATCTTCTATCCGGCGCACATAATCGCCCATTTCCTGGTTAAGGACACCATCACGATCTAAAAAAACAGCTTTATTTTTTACAGGCATTCTAAATTAAATTTGGGCAAAGGTAATAATTATAGTGATTGGAGATGGGTGGCCGTAGGTTGCAGATATTGTATAATATAAAAAAACCAGAGGAATTGCCCTCTGGTTTCAAATTTCTATAATCAGCAATAATTAATTGCTTGTAAAGGTGTACGGAACATTATTGAAGCCACCTGCCTGAATACTGGTACTGGTTATGGATGTGATATTACCGTTGTTATCGTAATGGTTTAGTATCGTGCTAAAGGAGAAAGTGCCACTTATTACTTTTTTAACTGAATCTATAGTGGTAACTGTTAGTGTACCGCCGCCAGGACTGGTAGACCCTAGTGGTGCCAAAACTACAACTCCCTGTGAATTTCTTTGTGGAACCCAGTATGACATTTCATTGTCGGTTGTGGAGTTTATATTGTAAGTGTTTAGCGGGAAACCGGTAGTATTGGTCATGCCGTGCTGCGTTACATATAAATTTACCTGTTTGTTGTTTGAAGTACCCTGGCAGGTAAGCACTTTGGTTTGCGAAGCCGAGTTAAAAACAATAGCAGCAGTTACAGAATCTTTAGAAGCTATCCAGGTAGTATCATTAATTATGGCAATCATTGGCTCCGTAGAGGTAGTGGTGGCCGTAGCTGTATCTTTTTTACAATTTTGCAGTAATAAAACCGCCAATATTAAAGTAGCAATAAGTGAAATTTTCTTCATATATGATTATTTAGCAAAAGAACGACTTTTACCCAATATTAATATAATACGCGTTGCTTTTTTTACATATTTTAACATTCAGGCACAACAGTATGAGTTTATAGCTGTAAGTACCTTGTTTTTATGAAGTAGTTTGCCGGTTTAAATAAGGCAATAAAGCGCGCATTAATGTAAAACGATGTTTATTTAAAGTATGATAACGGTATAGTTTTCCACATGCCGTGCGATAAGTGACCAATTAGTAACTCATAAATAAGATACAACGGCCAAAAGATGTAGGATATTAACAGAACAATAAGGCTATGGTTATAATACCAGCTAACCATTAATGAGTAAATGCCTAATACGAGGTAGAGGATGCTCGAATCTCTGTTTTTCATGATGAATAATGGGTGTTTATGATAGTTTAATTACGTTTAAGTTTGTTGTTGTTAAGCTAACACTTTATAACAACACTTACAAATATGCATAATTGAATTTATTAAACAGTGCAATACCTTAACCTTTTAAATAGGCCGTTTGTTTGAAAATATGTTAATAACAACGGCATGTTTAGTTAATGTTAACAACTATACAAAGCACTATTACAGCTAATATTTGTTTGTTAAGCATTATTACATATCTTGCCTGCCCTTTGAGTCTGTCTTGAAGGAAACAATTAACATCAATTTATAAAAACAATTGCCCGGCTAAAGGGTTAACTTAAAAAAAACAAACTTATCATGGCAACAACAAGTGGCATTACTGCTTATTCAGTAAAAACAAAAACCAAAAATGTACCAATGGTTGATCCGGTTATCGACATAAAATCAGGCAGGTACATTGCAACAGGTACAGATGGTGCAGGCAACAAAATGGCTGCAATTATGGGCAAAGCGACTGCCGAAGAGCATATCAAAAATGGCAATGCAAAAAAAGGTTCTGGCTGGTAGGCTATAAACCTCTTTTATTTGAGTATTGAACCATATTGGCTTCCATAATAATTTATAGCACTCAAATAAGTATTTTAATTAACCCGGCTTACCTGTATTTATACATTTAAGCCGGGTATAAAACCCCTCCTCATAAATCCCCTGCTATTTAATATCCAATTCAGCTATTTGAGCCTTATAGGCGGCCGGCAACAGGGCATTTTTAAAAACTTTTTCCATTTTTAGGCTTCTTAAAAGTTTATAGCATAACAAAACAGGTTTTATCCAGCTTGTTTTTCCAAAAGGAAGCAGTTGTTTTACCCTGCCAGGTACCAGCTTGAGTTGTACCTGTTTTAAAATAATAAACCTTATTGTACCCAGGTGTATTTTGTATTGCTTATACAAATCGACTGTGTAAGTGCTGGAAGTTAGATTTTTTTGCAGGTGCTCATCACGTGCGTGAAGCCAGTTGACATAGTTTTGCGGCAGCTCTTTAAGTTGCATGCGTAGACCCACCCGGTAAAAAACATTGAAAACTTCTTCCTTTTCCAAGTCAGTAAGTTTTCTTTCCAACAGTTCAAACGAGCGGATAGAGTAATCAATCAATAAAAATAATACATCCCGATAGGCCCAGTCTGGTATTTGCGCACCACGATTTTGCTCAACGCCCTTGTGAATGGCCGTAATTTGATCAATTGCTTTGAGTGCAGCCTCCTGTTCCGAAAAAATGATCATCCGGGCATAAGTTACTGTCGAAAACAGGCGACCGAGTGGGTCAGCGGGTAGCCGGCCGGTAAAATAAAGCCAGTCTACCGCTTTGTTTAGTGCAAATTCAGCTGCGGCGCCGGCAAAAATAAACAGGGCGGTATCGGCATTACCCCATATTTGTCTCACTATTGAATCCTGTTTTACAAACCAGGTTTTCATATCTAAAAATTCTTCATGCTTAAGCGGATGTTTGCAACTAAAATCACTGTTGCCATACCTAATGTATAACACAGTAAATCAATAAATGAAAAAGAAGTACCGAGCAATAATCTGGCCGTTTTAGAATGTTGTAGCCCCAGCAAAGTTACCAGGTGAAAATATTGTGAAATTTCAACTAAGTAGGCAAATATAAGTACACCGGCAGCAGTTGGGATTCCTGGCCAGTTTACAAAGCTTTTAATTATGCAAAATAATAATATTACCACCAAAAAATCGCCGCCGTATGGGCGCACAAAGTTATCGTGCATGTACAAGCCAATGTATAGCTCAACAGCAAACAGCAGCAGAGCAAGCAAAAAGTAATATTTGTTAAATTTAATCATTTTGTTAATTAAAGTACTTTGTGTTTCAAAGTAAGTAAATAGAATTTACATCAGCAATAATAATTGGCCTTTAAATTAGCTGTTTATTAAACTGATGGTAAAAATTAAAGGTCCCGCCCCGGCTTATTATCAACCAGCGACAAATATTTTTGATTGAGGGCCTTTTTGGGTACTGTTATACTTAACGTATTGATGGCAAAATAGTTTACCGATATATAATCGAAGCCATTATAATGGCCATAATTTTTGCCAAACGAATCTTTTAAAATAAAAAACAATTTGCCGTTTTTGCTTTTAGCTATGCCGGTTACGTGGATGAGGTGATCGTCCTGGGTTTCCAGTGTTTCAAATAATTGCTGGCGCAATTGCGGGCTATAATTCATTTCGGTAGTATCCGGATTGTTCACATTTCCGAATCTGTCTTTTTCAAACAGTGCATAGCTGCTTTTTTCGCAGTTCCAGCCATTGTTGCTTACATCCATATCAACCACCAGCGAATAACCTTTTTGAACGGTTGATTGTGCTATATCGATTAGCTCGGTTAAGGGCACATTTAGATATTTTTCGGCCATTAAAAAGTTATCGGGTATTTCAAGCGGAAAGCTCTGGTAAAATGGATGGTGGGTAAACGAGGTAATGGTTACATAATCATCCGGGTTAAATTTCAAAACTTCCTGCTGAAACGTTACCGGTGTATATTCTTTACCCTGCCAGGTGAATTTAGCAGGTGGAGCGCCTACAATATCGTCGTGTTTTTTGATGAAACCCGCCAGCCAATTGGGGTCAATCGGTTTTGTTTTTAATACCCAATCCAGGTAGTTTTTAAGCACCTGGTCGAGTTGGATAGGGGAGCTTTCAGAAAACTTTACTCCTTTTTCGCGCGGGTAAAACTCATCTGGCATGGCGCCATATTTCTGTATCCCGTATAAGGCATCGTGCGACAGGCCCCCGGCTTCAAATAAGGTGGTTCCGTTTGAAAGGATATAGCGTTTTGCTTTTTCGATATAAAGGTTACGGGCGGTGAACAGTTCAGAAAGATCAATATCCTTATCGGCATTTTGCATTTCTCCGGTTTCGATAAGCGAGGTAGTTGAGAACGACCAGCAAGTATTGGTATTACCCTGATTTTTTACCGTGCCCACCGGTACTTTTTTAAGGGTAACAGGTACGCTTTTTTGAGCATATACACTGCCTGCTACCAGCATAAACAATGCTATTGAATAGATTTTTCTCATCCCGGATATCATAAATTAAGGGCTAAATATAATGGTAAATTTATGTAGAATTAATGAGCGTAAGCTGTGTATATCCAGTTTTTATTAAATTTTCCCTATTTCAGCATATTTGGGCTTTTTGATGTCGATCCGGGTAATGTATAAGGCAATTAAAATTAAGCGTATAACGATTATACAGATAATTGTATATTAGATTTTTAATTTACCTAAGCATATACAAACAAACCGAAGCAGCAAATTCACAAATATTTATAAAAAATTCGCAGTGAGTTGCTTGTTGAAAAATAATGCTTTAGCAAAAAAAATCACATCAATAAACCTTTAAAACAATATTATGTACAGAAAAATTAAGATAATAGTAGCGTTAGTTTTAATACTTATTTTAACCGGCGTTGTTTATTACAGATATTATTTTGTTTTTGGCGATGGCACCAAGGCCGGTACCATGAACTATTTTGTTCATAAAGGTGTTGTTTTTAAAACTTATGAAGGCAGGCTTATTCAGGCTGGTATACGTACCCCTACACAGGGTGCTATCCAGTCGAACGAGTTTATGTTTTCGGTTACCGATCAAAAAGTTGCAGATATATTGACCAAAAATGCAGGCGCTTACCTGGAGCTGCATTATAAAGAATATTTTCATGCACTACCGTGGCGGGGTGTAATTGTGTTTGTGGTTGACAGTGTAATGCAAGTACATCCGGTTACACCTGTACAGCCCTGAGCAACAAGGGACGCAGAAAATATTTGCAATCAATTTTCAGGTTTGATGGTTAATTATAAACATCAATATTAATTAAACCATGTGGCAGGAAACCGATAATAAGCTGTACAAGTCTTTTCAGTTTAAAGATTTTTCGGAAGCATTTTCTTTTATGACCAGAGTAGCATTGCTGGCTGAAAAGCATGACCATCATCCAACCTGGACAAATACCTATAACAAGGTTGAAATATGGCTCTGTACGCATAGTGCCGGAAATAGAATTACCCAAAAAGACAGGCTGCTTGCTGACGAAATTGATCTTTTATAGCGGTAACTGATTTATCAGGGAACGAATGCTGATTTTATAAACGTTGCCTTGCAATTCTGATCTATGGTAAACTGTCGCGAATAACTGCCGGTGCATCCAGCCGGACAATCGCCAAGGCCAATATTGAAATTGAGGGTACGTGTGGTGCCATTTATCTGGTAAATAATCTTATTGCCATCCCCAATAGAACCATCGCTCTGTGCTCCCTGTATAAACGAGAATTGTTTAAACAGGGGCAATAGCGCCTGCATATTATACCAGGTATTGCTGGTTATGTTAAAAAACGGAAGGCTTTGCGTTGGTGGGTAACGGGCATTATAAGTAAAACCATACTTAGCTAATAAATCATCAAATGCTGCATTGCCCGTCGGCTGGCCATTAACCAGGTTTTTTATTTCGGGCGCATTGATGTTTACCTGTAATACAATACTGTTTAACACGTATAATTTAAATGTATGGATTTTATCTATGTTAAAAATACTATCAGACTGGGCGCTATGCAGCGCGTACACACTTTGTATAGCCGATAGTACGCGGTCAATTTCCTGCTGGTTAAATTGTACCTGGTTGCTGTCCATCACATAATCGCCGCTCAAAATGCGCTGATAAACAATTTCTTGGGCATCGTTTAAATAGTTATTGCTGATAACCGTATCAATGGGGCAGCCATCAACCGATTTTAAATTATCTGATTTATTGCAACCACTCAAAAAAAATGCAGCAAGTGATATTACAAGTAATAAAATTTTCATAACGCCTGTTTTTATAATTTACGCGCTGTTTGTTTGAAATGCTACAAATAGGATTTTTATTTAGTTAGTATTCAGGTTCTTAGTTGTTTTATAAAGACCAAGGGGCTTTTTTTAAAGCTTTGAAGCATCCCTTTAGATACGGCGTAGTAAGACGCTAATTTAATCCACATTGGATGCTTTTCTCCACAAATAGGTTAAAAACAATGGTATAAGCTAACTTTACCCAATTACAACCATTACAAAAAAATTGGCAAAGGATACGAATAAGGAAACGCCGCTAATGCAGCAGTACAACCAGATAAAAGGTAAGTACCCCGGTGCATTACTGCTTTTCCGTGTGGGAGATTTTTACGAAACTTTTGGAGAAGATGCCATTAAGGCCGCCGGTATATTAGGCATTGTGCTTACCCGCAGGGCCAACGGCGCAGCCACGCATATTGAGCTGGCTGGTTTTCCGCATCATTCATTGGATACTTATTTGCCCAAACTGGTAAGGGCCGGGCAACGTGTTGCTATTTGTGATCAGCTGGAAGATCCAAAAACTACCAAAACCATAGTAAAACGCGGGGTTACCGAACTGGTTACACCCGGTGTGGCCATTAGCGATAATATACTGAACCAAAAGAGCAATAACTACCTGGCTTCGTTGTATTTTGAGAAGAATAGCATAGGTATAGCGCTGATAGATATATCAACAGGCGAGTTTTTAACCGCGCAGGGTAGTAGCGAATATATTGATAAGCTACTGCAAAGTTACTCGCCAAGCGAAGTGATATATCCTAAAAGCAGGCAGCAGGATTTTAAGGATAATTACGGCGACCGTTTTTATACCTACGCGCTCGACGAATGGCCCTACAGCGGCGATTATGCTACCGAAGTATTGTTGAAACACTTCGGGGTAAAATCATTAAAAGGTTTTGGGATTGATAAACTAAATTTAGGTATCGTAGCAGCAGGCGTTGCCCTGCATTACCTGAATGAAACAGAACACCGTAACCTGCAGCATATTTCGGTCATTAGCCGGATTGAGGAAGACAGGTATCTGTGGCTCGACCGTTATAGCGTACGTAACCTTGAACTGGTTGGCTCGGCCAATGAAAATGCACATACATTGGTTGAAGTGCTGGATGAAACCTGCTCACCCATGGGCGCCAGGCTGCTTCGCCGCTGGATAGTGATGCCCCTGAAAGAAATTAAACCGATTAATGACCGACTGGGCGTAGTGGAGTTTTTAATAGAGCACGAAGAGCTGCGCGAAACGCTGAAACAGAATATCAGACTGATTGGCGATTTGGAGCGGTTAATTTCAAAAATAGGTTTGCAGAAAGCTAATCCGCGCGAGGTTTGTCAGCTTAAAAAAGCTTTAATAGCTATCGAAACTATAAAAAAGCTTGGTGAAGTATCGGCCAATAAACCTTTGCAGGCTATTGCCGAGCAGCTTAATCCGTGTACGCTGATTGGCGAAAAGATTGAAAGAGAGCTAAGCGCCGAACCTCCGGTTATGCTGGTAAAAGGCGGCGTAATGAAGGAAGGTATTAACGAGGAGCTTGACCACCTGCGCAAAATAGCCTTTGGTGGTAAGGGTTACCTGCTGGAGATACAGAAACGCGAAGCTGAGCTAACAGGCATACCATCGTTAAAGGTATCGTTTAATAATGTTTTTGGCTATTACCTGGAGGTTACCCACAGCCACCGGGATAAAGTACCTACCGAATGGATAAGGAAACAGACACTGGTAAACGCAGAGCGCTATATTACCCCCGAGCTAAAGGAATACGAAGAGCAGATTTTAGGTGCCGAGGAAAAAATACTGGCATTGGAAACCCGGCTATACAACGATTTGCTTTATTCATTGGCTGAATATATAAAGCCTATTCAGCTCAACGCGCAGCTGATTGCCCGCTTGGATGTGCTGCTTAACTTCGCTACCATATCTATCAAAAACTACTATGTTAAGCCCGATGTGAATGATAGTAAGGTAATTGATATTAAAGGCGGACGGCATCCGGTTATAGAACAGAATTTGCCTTTAGGGGAAGAATATATCACCAATGATGTTTATCTGGATTCGGAGATACAGCAAATAATTATTATTACCGGGCCCAATATGGCAGGTAAGTCGGCTTTATTGCGGCAAACCGGGCTGATAGTGCTGATGGCCCAGATGGGCTGCTTTGTGCCGGCTAAAGATGCTTCCATTGGTTTGGTTGATAAAATATTTACGAGGGTAGGTGCATCAGACAACCTTTCGTCGGGCGAATCAACCTTTATGGTGGAGATGAACGAAACGGCAAGCATCCTGAATAACTTATCAGACAGAAGTTTGATTTTGCTGGATGAAATAGGCCGTGGAACATCCACCTACGATGGGATATCCATCGCCTGGTCTATTGCTGAGTTTTTGCACAGCCAGCCTAATGCACGTGCTAAAACCTTATTTGCAACCCATTACCACGAATTGAATGAGTTGAGCAATAGCTTTAACCGCATTAAAAACTTCAATGTATCGGTGAAAGAGGTTGGTCACCAAATTATTTTCTTAAGAAAGCTGGTACCCGGCGGCAGCGAGCATAGCTTTGGTATCCATGTGGCTAAACTGGCCGGTATGCCGCCTAAAGTGCTGAGCCGCGCCAATGAGATCCTCAAAAAACTCGAAAACGAACGGACAGGAGGGGAGCATATTAAAGAAAGCATTCGCAAGGTGCAAAAGCAAGCCGTACAAATGCAGATGTTTTCGATCGATGATCCGGTATTGGTAAAAATCCGCGATACGCTGAATAATCTGGATGTAAATACCTTGACTCCGGTGGAGGCATTGATGAAACTGGATGAGATACAGCGGGTAATAAAAGGGTAGTGGAGTATAGGGGTTAATGCCACTAAGTTAAGCCCCACCTAAACGGCGCAGCCCTCATGAATGCCAAAAAAATAAAACACAATATGAATAATCCTCCCCGGTGGGGAGGACTTAAGAAAATAAACGCGAACGAAGCCAAAGTCTTCCTTCCCGGGGAGATTATTCACTTATAATTGATTTTTAAAGGTATTCATGAGGGCTGCGCCGTTTAGAGGGGGCTAAATGCCTATGTTTCCTTAGCCTAATGACATTGTCTATGGAGTCTTCCCTTGATTTAATTATTGAAATATTCTTTCAAGAATGAATATCATTTTGATGTTTACTTGCTCAATTGTTAATATGTTAACAATATCAGCATAACCCAAATACTTGTTTGCCCGTATTTTTAGGGTATGAATAAAGTACACTACCTGTATTGCATTTTGTTGCTGTTTATAATCGGCTTTTCATCATGCCATTCCAGAAAGGCGGTTTTGAGGGGTGAGCCAGGTGAGGTGGTTAAGCCACAAACCAATATAGCCGAAAAGTATTCGGTTATTTTAGGCGTTGATCAAAGTGAAATTCAAAATGGACGTTTATATGCCTTTATTGATCAGTGGATAGGCACACCCTATAAATTTGGCGGATTGGATAAAGACGGTATCGATTGCTCGGGATTGGCTTTATTGTTGGAGCAGCAGGTTTATGGCGTCAATATACCCCGTACAACCGGCCAACAGGTGAATATCATCAAACGTAAATACGAAGAACAATTAACCGAAGGCGATTTGGTTTTTTTCGATTACGACGGAAAGAAATTCAGCCATGTGGGTATTTATCTTCAAAATGGTTATTACGTGCACGCCAGTTCATCGCATGGCGTAATGATCACCAAGCTGCATGATCCCTATACTTACAAATATTTTTCGCGCTGTGGTTCAATTATGCCTGATGATACCAGTTCATCGCAGGGTAAATAGCGGCTTATTTGACCGCTTTTTGCTTTGCGCGATGAGCCGGTGATACACTATTTTTATGAATAGCAGGTTGCGCACTTTTAATGCGGCCAAATAGGGAAAGGAAGGTAACTCTTTCTTTTTTGTGATGGGGGTAATAGTGTTTCTCAAGTTTGCGGATTACAACATTATAAACTATTATGGGTACAAACACAATATAGTAGCTGGTACGGGCATCCAAATCAAAATACATGGTGCAAGTAATTAACAAGGCAACAACAGGTGCAGCAAAGTAATCGAGCCTTTTTACTTTCCAGTGCAAAACATGTTCTATTTCGCTTGTTCTATAGCAAAGCTCTTCCTTGTTTTTAATTAAATACCCAATGAGCATAGTTTGCGTAAAATTGGTGAGCTGGTAAATGCTTACATAAGTGAAAACGCCCCATGTATATTGCATTACCTGTGCACTGTTAAAGAAAAACGACAGGGCAAATGGGAAAAGCGATACACTGAATAAAAAAAGAAGATTAATGGTTATCAATTGCAGGCTATATTCTTTTAGAAAGCTGAATATGCGCAGATGTTTCATCCATAAGGCCCCAACGGCATAAAAGCTAACGCCATAGCCCGTTAGCTTCGGCAAAATATGTAAAAAGGCATCTTTTGCGGCCATGGCTGATTTGTATCTTTCAACTTCGGGTAATTTTACATCCAATATCATAATGGTTATGATGATGGCAAATACCGCATCGCTAAAAAATATTACACGTTCCAGCTGGAATTCTTTTTTTATTTCGTCTGTGTCGCGAACATTCATAAACAAAAATCTTAATAATTGATAACTTTGCCTCATTATGGCTAAAGACGAAGAAAAATATAGCTTCTGGACAAAATACAAAAAGTTTGCAGGTAATGAAATACTCCTCTATGTTATTATGGTAGTGGGTATTATTCTCGGCATCATCATTTTTAGTTAGTTTTTAACGAGCGCTACATTGTAATCGTCGGCATCAACAATGGCCTTGTAAAAATCAACCAAATCCTGATAGATATCTTTGCTGTAAGTACCACCAACCAATTGCAGCCTGCGTTTAAAAATTAACTGATTCCCTTTCAGTACCATTGTTACCTTAAAGTTTCCGAATGGTTTTTCGACAAATACGTTTAGCGGATCTTTCTGCAAGTGATAACCGGATGGTATAGTATAAGTTATTTCGTCGTCATCGGTATAGCCACGGGCAATGTAAACATCGTTTACACGGTTACGGATTTCTTTGGGCGTTTCGGTAATGCGGTTAATTGTATTTAGCAGGAAATAATATTTTCCATCCGAAAAAGAAGCATAATCCCGGGCATGCAATTTGACAGTTTCAGTTGTCGAGGGATTAAAACTTTTGTCCTGTGTAATATCCAATTTGTCAATAAGCAGGTTATTAATCGGGTATATTTTCTGCAGCATTTTGTCTTGCTCAGATTTTGCCTCATTAATCAGCTCATCGCGGTATTCATAATCAACTCCTTTAAAAGTGGTGGTCATCGAACCTGAAATTGCCCCGCTGTTGTCAATAGTGAAGTTTGCCTTGCGGTTTTTCAGGTTATCGTTAAAAGTATATTTAGGAGTGTGCAATAATTTACCGCCATCGGGTGTACAGGCCAGCACGTTACGGTCATCGGTAAAGGCGCCCAAATAGCCAAATGGTATGGTTTGGCTGGTGCAATCGGCCCAGGTGGTATCACTCTTAAACGGCACGCATAAAATAATGTGATTTCCCTGCTCCATACTTGGGAAATCATTTTGCAAGCCAACAGTATAATCATCATCAGCCTGCACAACGCAATAGTAAGAGTTAATGTCAATGGCCTTTAAAAGGGCCTGTGTGTAATTAACCAGGGCTTTACAATCGCCATAGTTTTGTTTATCAACATCCGCCGCTAAAAACGGTTGATTGCCGCCAATACCAACCTGTACGCTAATGTAATGCGTTTTGCTTTGCATATACTCGTATACCTTTTTCGCTTTCAGCTTAGGGTCGGTAATGTCTTTGGTAATTTCTTTTATATGTTGAATAGTTTCGGGCGGCAGTGCTTGTCTGGTTGAAATAAGGTTATCATATTCCCATTTCCCCAGTTCAGTCCAATTATTGTAACTGCCATCAATCCCGTAGTAATTAAATTTTTGAGGCGCTATTTCAACACTTGGCAAATAGTCGCTGTAATGTGGGCTATATGGTTCGTATTTAGCCGCTTTTTGATTGCTGATTTGCCAGGTATAGGTTTTTAGGCCATGCGCATCAGTAGTTATCAGCGGTTCGGCGGTAACTTTCGCCGCTTTATATTTGATATTGAAATCGGGCTTGCAAATAAAGGTAAATGAGCTTTTTTCTACGGCTACCCCATGATGTTCAACAGGTTCCCATTTGTCTAAATCAAGCGTTTGTTTTGAGCGGTATGCATAATCGTAAACAATGGTATACGGGTACTGGGTTATTGAAGGCGTATATACTTTCATCCGCGCATCTTCAAACAGCGAAAAGTCATGAGCGGCACTATAATCTTCGCAGTCGCTTTTTGAAAACTTGCTGATTTGCTGCCCGAAAGAATTATAAATATATCCTTTTATATATTTTAACTCTGTCATTTTATCGTACTCAGCAATCAGACGAGCCCGGTCGTCACCATTTTTATTGAGTATGGTTATTGCTTTTGTAATATGATATTCGACATCGTTTAAATCCTTTACCTCAACGGTTTCATTACTGCTGCGCACAACCGCATTAGCATATGGCATCAGCTCTTTTGGAATAAGGCTTACATCGTAGTTTTGTTGTGCATTTGCCGCCATGGATAATAGCAACAAACAGCCAGTTAAATTAAATAGCCTCATCCTTATTTTTTACTAAAAACCATTTCACCTTTTTCCGTTTGTATAATTTTATTATACAATTCTTTTAAATAAGGATACTCCACATTACTATAAATGCCTTTGTTAAATTGAATAACATTTGAGAAAGTGAAGCTATTATCAAGTGGCTCATAGCTTGATAAAAACATACCTCCATTATTAGGCATGCCTATATTTAATGTTTGCGGCGGCGTTTCAACTGTATAACCTTTAGGTAGATGAATAGTTAAAGTATTTCTCTGATCTGAAGGCATACCCCAGTCTACCGGGTATAGCCTGTCAATCATTTTAAATGGATTTTCGGTGATCTTATAAAAAAAGAATGGACTAAAAGTAAATTTGGTGTCGCCTGGTTTATCGTAGAGGGAAATTTCAACTTCGTAAACTTCGCCTATGGGTTTATCCAGACTGTCGGCATTATTTATGGTCGATTTAAGTAATTTAAATTTAGGTAGATGGCTGAATAAATCTTCAACATATTCATCAGTTGAGTTGAATTTTTTTATTGCCTTTCTTTTTAAATAGGCATCATACCCAATAGATGAAACTAAAATGGTTCCTTTTAATTTGCCGTTTTCCTGCAAAGTAAAATCCATTGAGTACATGCTTTTTTGCCTTTGGCGTGTATTGAGATCAACCCAGTAAGAAGGTTTATCTAAGCTCATTACGCGACCCTGACCATTAAGACATTTTAACTGCAATACGCCAAATGGCAAAAGTGGGTCGGTTGCGTCCAGAAAATAACTTTCACCGCCAATATCAACTTTAGCAACTACGTAGTTAAAGTCGCTGATAACTGGGTAAAGGCTATTAACGCTGCCATTTTCGCGGGTTGAGAGTATTACAGCATCTGCATTTAACCCGGCGGCCTTTAATGCATCAATCAGTGAAAAATTAATATCGGCCACGCTGCCACTATGTGAATCTAATGCTTTTGCCAGGCCATCAACACAATAAATACCCTGATAATCATTCCATTTAAACCATGTTTGTAAATATTTATAAATTGCTTTGGCTTTATCCAGGTCATCAGTTTTGCCCGCAATTACCGGTGCAATTTTATCTTTTAACAGGCTCTCTCTCTTTAGCTGGCGACCAAAGTAAGAGTCTATTTTAAGCTGATAATCAACATCTTTCCATTCTTTTGTGACTTTTACTTTTGCCCCGGTATAAGGATTCATGTACTCAATCAACTCAAAGTTTATAGCCGACCTGAAGTTTTTTGGCGCCGTCATAGCATCTTCTTCCACAAATGCAGGGATATTGTGCATACCATAGGTGATAAAGGAGCAGTCGCAATGGGCGCCGCCCGATGAGAAACATTGTCTCTCTATTTCAGATGTGTTTTTGTCGAGTTTTAAAAATCCCCTTATAGATGCATTGTAATTCCAAAATCCCGGTATGTGTACATCATATTCGGAGCTTATTTTTGGGATGTCGCTTTGAAACTGCCACGAATGAAAGTTTTCAAAATAAGGAGATTCAATAGTGTACTGATATTCAATTATACAACCATCGCGCAGACCTGATAAGGCAAATTTATAATTTGCCCAATGTTTATTTTCTTTTACCGGATATATTTTTTTATCCTCAAGTTCAATCTGCCTGGTTAAACCATTGTCGTCTTTATAAGAGGTAATACCTTTAATGCCATATACATTTTCGTAAGAGTCGGCATCGCTATTATTATAAACCGGAATTTCAACGGTGCCCTGATCGAACCCTTTTTTATCGAAAATTTTTATTTTAACATGATAAGTATAAATCAATTTGATATTATCATCGTTGCCAACATTTATTTTTGATTCGCCAAACTCCTGCAATACAACAGCATGTGCGGCTGTATCTTTCGAGTATTTAGTCATGTCCATTTCTTCAGAAGTGGCTGTACCGTAGGTAAAATCCTGGGCTTGGGAAAGTTTAGTAAAAAGAAAAGAAACTAGTAAAAGTATGAGGGCTTTTTTCATTGTTTAAATTGAGAATAAGGTGATAGCAAATTAAAATAATAAATTCAAAATGGCGAATAGGAGTTTTGAAAAAAGTTTTCAGGTTAACATGGCAGCTTATGCCTGGTTTAAGTAAGCTTTATTGCTATTTTTTTGTAAAAATTATTTCACCTTTTTCCAGCAATACGATTTCGTTAAATAATTCTTTTAAATAAGGATACTCTGCCGAACTGTAAATGCCTTTATTAAATTTTGTGACGGTTGAAAATGTGAAAGAGTTTTGGTGTTGCTCAAAGCTGGATAAAAACATTCCTCCATTATTGGGTAATATTTTGTTTAGGGTTTGAGGAGGAGCATCAACCACATATCCATCGGGTAAATGAATATTTACAATGTATTTATCTTCAGATGGCATACCCCAATCTACGGGGTACAATCTTTCTGTTAACTTGAAAGGGTTTTCGGTAATTTTATTCAAAACAAAAGGGGTAAAGGCCAATTTTTCATTACCAAGTCTGTCATATAAAGAAATTTCAACTTCATAAATTTCTTCAACGGGTTTGTCAAGACTATCCAGATCATTAATGGTAGATTTAAGTACTTTGAGTCTTTGCCAATTACTATAGCGATCATCCACGTATTCATCTGTTGAATTGAATTTTTTTATTTCCTTTCTTTTTAAATAAGCATCATATCCAATAGCATAATTAGTGATAGTGCCTTTTAATTTACCATTTTCCTGCAAAATAAAATCCATAATACAGGCGTTTTTTTTAATTTGATGGGTGTCCAAGTCTACCCAATAGGATGGTTTATCCATACTCATTGCGCGGCCATGGGCATTAAAACATTTTAAAGGCAATACACCAAACGGTAAAAGCGGATCAGTAGCGTCCAGAAAATAGCTTCGGCCACCGATGTCTAATTTGGCTACAACATAATTAAAATCATCAATGGCCGGGTGCAAATAGTTTACAATGCCATTTTCTCTTGTGGAAAGTATTACCGCATTGGCATTTAAGCCCGCAGCGTTCAATGCTGTTACCAAAGACAGATTAATATCAGCATCGCTGCCGCTGTGTTTATCAAGTGCTTTGCTTAAGTTCTCGCTATATATACCATTAATTTCGTTCCATTTAAACCATTTTTGCAAATAGCTGTAAATTGCCTTTGCCTCGTTTAAAGTATCTGTTTTATCTGCAATTATCGTTTTTATTTTCTCTTTTAACAGCCCTTTTCTTTTTAATTGATCACCAAAGTATGGTTCGTTTTTTAATGTCTTATCAACATCGGCCCATTCTTTTGCATATTTCATCTTTGTACCGGTCCCGAGGTCTATATAATCAACCAGATCAAAGTTTATGACTGATTTATAGTTTTTGGCAGCTGTCATAGCCTCTTCTTCTACAAACGCAGGTATATCCTGCATTTCGTATACAAGGAATGAACCGTCGCAAGTTGTGCCCCTAAACGAAAAACACGGCGATTCGATAGTTGCCGAATTTTTGCTCAATTTGAGCGGCCCTCTTAAAGAAGCTTTGTAGTTCCAAATTCCGGGTATATGAACGTTGTATGCTGAACTTATTTTAGGAATACCACTTTGGAACTGCCATGAGGGGAAATTCCCCGCAAAGGGCGACTCAGTTGTAAACTGATATTCAATAATGCAGCCATTACGCAATCCCGGTAGGGCAAACTTGTATGTAACCCAATTTTTGTTTTCTCTGGTCTGATAAATATTCTCATCCTGAAGCTCTGTTTGCCGGGTTATACCTTTTTCGTCCTTATATGAAGTAATTCCTTTAATATCATAAATTGGCTTTAAAAAATAATTATCGCTATTATCATAAACCCGTATTTGAACAGTTCCGTTACCGAAGCCTTTATCGTCGAAGATCTTTATTTTAACGTGACAGGTATATATTAACCTTATATTATTGCTTTTGGTGCTTATTTTTGAACTACCAAACTCATTTAAAACTACAGCATGGGCGGATGTATCCTTGGGATATTTAACCATATCCATTTCCGCTTGTGTAACGGCGCCGTAAGTAAAATCCTGAGCTCGTGAAAATTGGGTGAAAAGAAAAAAAACAAGCGCAATAATCAGGGCTTTTTTCATTGTTTAAATTGAGAATAAGGTGCCGACAAATTAAAATAATAGATTCAATGCAGCGAATAAAATCCCAAAAAAATCTCTGAGGATTTTAAGGCCGCAAAGGTCTGCAATACAGGTAATGACTTAATTATTCTTTGCAAGGGTAATATTGTAGCTGTCAGCATCATAGGCAGCCTGGTAAAAGTCAACCATATCCTGGTAGGTATCTACACTATAAGTGCCCTGTTTAAGCTGTGATTTACGTTTATAAATCAGCTGATCGCCGTTAAGTGTTAAGGTTGCTGTATAAACGCCGAATGGTTTATCGATATTGATATCTATTGTTTTACTATCTAAATGGTAGCCTTTGGGCAGGGTGTAGGTTATTTCGTCGTAAATAGTATATCCCCTGATGATATGCACGTCGGACACCCGGTTTCGCATCGTCCTGAGCGTAGTATTTAACCGGTTTACCGGATTCACCGGAAAGCTGAGCTTGCCATCGCTTGTGGTAGCAAAATCGCTTGCCGATAGTTTTAAACTTTCGGTTATAACCGGATGTGGGCTTTTGTCCTCTTTAAAATCTATTGATTCAAAGTTGACGTTATTGATAGTATAAGCGCTTTTGAGGCCCTTTATCCTGTCGGTATTATTATCGGTAATCGCTTTTTCCCTGGTTTCGTAATCCGTCCCTTTAAAAACGGTAACCATGGTGCCCGATAGCTTTCCATCATCGCCGATTACGAAATTAGCTTTCCTGCTTCGCAAATTATCCTCGGCGCTGTATTTAGGGGTACGCATTAATTTGCCACCATCTGGGGTAACTGCCAATACGGTACGGTCGTCGGTGAAATCGCCTAAAAAGCCAAAAGGAATAGTTTGACTGGTGCACTCGGCCCAGGTAGTATCATTTTTAAAAGGAAGGCATAAAATGGCATGATTACCCTGGTTCATTCCCGGGAAATCTTTCATCATACTGGCTTTTTCCTTACCAGCGGTAACCACGCAATAGTATGATTCAATGCCAACGGCTTTTAAAAGCGCGTGGGTATAGTTTACCAATCCTTTGCAATCGCCATAGTTCAACTGATCAACATCTGCTGCCAAAAATGGTTGAAAGCCGCCTATTCCTATTTGCACACTTACATAATGCGTGTGTTGCTGCATGTATTCGTAAATTTTTTTGGCTTTTTCTTTCGGATCGGCAATATTGGCTACCATTTCCTGTACGTGGGCCACCGTTTCAGGCGATAGCTGATCTCTGTTTATCAACAAATGGTCATACTCCCATTTTCCCAGCTCCTGCCAGGTGTTAAAGGAGCCCGTCATACCGCCATAGCTAAAATTCTGTGGCGATATTTTAACTTTTGGCAGATGTGCCTCACCAAATGGTTCTGAACGGAAAGCTTTGGTATTATTTAAATGCCAGCTGTAAACCGTTTGGCCGCTGGAGTTTGTTGTAACCTGGCCTTTTTCGGGCAGGTGTATTTCTTTGTATCTGATATTGAAATCGGGCTTACAAGTAAAGGTGTAAGAGGCATTCTCTACTGCTAAAGAAACCCGCGTAGGTTCCCAATCATAAAAAAACAGGGTTTGTTTAAACTGATACTCTATTTCATAAGCAATGGTGTAAGGGTAGCCTTCGGTAGCCGGTGTATAATGCTTAATTTTAAAATCGTTGAATAAAGAAAAACCGTCATAGCCATTTACGTCTTCAAAATCACTCTCGCTAAATTTGCCGGTTCGTGTCCCCACTGCATTATAAATTCCCCCTTTTATTGATTTAACAACTTTGAATTTATCGTGTTCAATAACTATAGGGGCCAAGCCATCGCCATTTTTATTTAAAATGGTAATTACTTTTTTAACGCGATAAACAACGTTGGTGAGGTCTTTTACCTCAACGTTGGTTTCTTCATCACGAATAACGGCATTGGCTCCGTACAATAAATCTTTTGATATGGGCTCGCTATAATAATTTTGTTGCGCAAAAATGTTGCTGCCGGTTATGAGCAGGCAGATAAGTGGTAGTATTTTTTTCATGATTTTTTATGGAAAACCAGTTCTGCTTTTTCTGCTATAATCATTCGGTTAAAAAAATCTTTTAACGCTGCGTATTCTTCGGGCTTAAAAGTGGATTTATTTAATGCCACTTCGCTCGAAAAGGTGATATTATTATCGTCGTTGGTAAAAGTTGTTAAAAATCTGCCGCCATTGTCGGCAAGCTGTATATTCTGATCGTGTATGTTATTTTCAACGGTATATTGAGGCGGCACACGTATGTTAATTATAAAACGAACGTCAGATGGCATACCCATATCAACCGGATAATTGCGTTCGTTTAGTTTAAACGGGTTAACGTTTACCTTATCAAGAATATAGGGATTAAGTACCAGTTTATCTTTGTCCAGATTGTTGGATGCATCAACTTCAATATTGAACGTTTCTTCTACCGGAGCATCAAGACTATCGGCATTTGCGATATTTGATTTAATGATTTTTATTTTGTGTAAATGCTCAGCAACGAAATCTACATAATCATCTATCGTATTATATTTTTTTATTGTTTTTCGTCTCAAAAAAGCTTCATAGCTCATCGAGAAACGATTAATGGTGCCTTTTAACTTTCCATCATCCTGCAACGTCAAATCAATCGAGCAGGTAATTGTTCTGCTTTGTTTGGCTTCCAGCGTTATCCAATAAGATGACTTATTCATACTAAAAGCTCTACCCTGGTCATTTAAGCATTTTAAAGGTAATATACCAAAAGGCAGCTCAGCGTCTGTAGCATCCAGAAAGTAACTTTTTCCACCGGCAATAAAATGGGCAATCACGTAGTTAAAATCGCCAATTGATGGAAAAAGCCTTGTTATTAAACCATGTTCGCGAGTCGACAGTAATACAGCTTCTGTATTTATCCCAACAGAGTTAAGAGCCGTTACAAGCGTAAGGTTTATTTCGCTTATGCCTCCGTTATGGGTTTCAAATGCTTTTTTTATGCCGTTGTCGCAGTAAATGCCTTCGTAATTATTCCATTTGAAATAACCCTGTACCCATTTATAAATGGCTTTGGCTTTTTCGGTAGTATCGGTGATGCTTAAAATGGAGGGTGGAATATGATCTTTTACAAAGTCTTTTTTTCTAAGCTGATCGCCAAACCGTTGATTGTCTTTTAATCGGGCATCAATATCTTTCCATTCTTCGGTGACCTTGGTTTTTACACCTGTATAAGGGTTGGTAAATTCAATGAGATCAAAGTTTAAGGCCGACAGGTAATTTTTGGGCGATGTCATATACTCTTCTGCAATAAAAGCAGGAATATCTTTCATACCATAGACCAGTTTTACACAGCCGGCTTTTGATCCTCCCGCCGAAAAGCAGTTGGATTCTACTCCTGTCTCGGTTTTGGTAAGCTTTAAAGGTCCGCGCAAGGCGATATTGAACTGCCAGAAGCCGGGAATAAGCGCATCATATTCAGAATTAACCTTTGGTATGTTGCTTTGAAACTGCCAGCTGTGAAAATGATCAAAAAATGGGGTTATTAAAATATACCGGTATTCAATTACGCAGCCATCATGCAGGGCGGGCATAGCAAATTTTAAAGTACTTTGGTATTTATAATCGCGTGTTTTGTAAATCTTTTTTGTGTCGAGCTCTTCTACCTGCGTTGTCCCGTTGTCATCTTTATAAGTGGTTATACCAGTTATGTTATTAACGTCGTCACTTAAACTATTCTCTTCATTGTTTCTTACCGGAATATAAATGGTACCATGGCCAAAACCACGGTGATTAAATATTTTTATTTTTACGTGGTACTCATAGGTTAACCTGATGCTATTATCATACGATACATTAATTTGGGCCGAGCCAAATTCATTTAGCACCACTGCATTTGCACTGGTATCTTTATCGTATTTTTTCATATCAATTTCCTGCTGGCTTGCCTTGCCGTAATCGAAATTTTGAGCCGCCGATATTTTTGAAATAACTGATAAAATAATTAAGAACAGTAGCGTTTTTTTCATGATATTTAATTTGCAATAAGGACGGGGAAAAATAAAACATTATTCACGAAAAATTATGTGGATTTTAAATTTATAGTACTAATTCTTTTTATGACCTTTGCAGCCTTTGCATAAAACTTAAGGCGGTAAGATTTTAGGTAACATAAAAAATCTTATCCCGTTAAAGAGCAATAAAATACCTTGTAAAATAATACATCTTATTGATGAAACTTAATTTAAAGCGCCCTCTGGCATTCTTCGACCTTGAAACAACAGGAACTAATATTGGTGTTGACCGTATTGTTGAAATATCTGTTATAAAATTACATCCCGACGGCAGCGAAGAGGTGAGAACTTTTCGGGTAAATCCGGGAATGCCAATTCCGTTGGAATCATCGTTGGTGCATGGCATATACGATGAAGATATAAAGAACGAACCCGCTTTTAAGGAGATTGCCCAGTTAATTGCCGATTTTATTGACGTTAGTGACCTGGCGGGATATAACTCCAATAAGTTTGATATACCGATGTTGATGGAGGAGTTTTTAAGGTCGGATGTTTTGTTTGACCTGGATAACCGCCGTTTTGTTGACGTACAAAATATATTTCACCAGATGGAGCAGCGCACGTTAAAAGCTGCTTATCAGTTTTATTGCAATAAACAAATTACCAATGCCCACTCGGCCGAAGCCGATACCCGCGCCACTATGGAAGTTTTGCTTGCCCAGGTAGCCCGTTATGAAAATACCGAATGGGAGGATAAAAAGGGAAACAAATCTATCCCGGTTGTAAACGATGTCGAAGGGCTGCACAATTTTACTAATCTGAGTCGTCCAGTTGATTTTGCAGGAAGAATGGTTTATAATGAGGCTGGTGAAGAGACCTTTAATTTTGGCAAGCATAAAGGTAAATCAGTAGAAGATGTATTAAGGATTGAACCGAGTTATTATTCATGGATGATGCAGGGTGATTTTCCTTTATATACCAAGCGCAAACTGGAAGAAATACACAACCGTTGGACAGCGAAAAGAATTGCCGAACGTCAACCTAAACCAGTGCAACCCAAGCCTCAGCCAACAGCTCCGGTTGATACTAATGCAGAGGCGAAACCAGCCGATAAGCCGGTTAAAAAAGATTTTCAGAAACCCAGTTACCCAAGAAATAACGAAAATATAAGACCGGATCAAAAACCTTTTAAAAAGCAGGATAGTGAACCGGCCAAACCTGTAAACGAAGATATGCTGAAAATGCTGGCCGATAAGTTTAAAAAAGGATAGGCTTTTGATTTCGGAAGTCGGAAGTTCGATTTCGGAATTTGTTATTTAAAAAATCGGTATTGGAGAGGATTTTTAATTTTAGGTGATGTGGCAGATAATCTTAATTATCGCCTCCCAAAAAACTGATATTCCTTTTTAGGCCGCTGAATTTGGTTCGTTTTACGGCGGAGTTTTTAAATACTTTTTGAAATACTTCTTCTGTAATGTCCTCCCAATCCTGCTTTTTTAAATTTAACAAATCGGGGTGGGGGGTAAAAGCTGGTTCCTGATGCAATACGGAGAATTTGTTCCAGGGGCATACGTCCTGGCAAACATCACAGCCGAACATCCAGTCGTCCATTTTACCTTTAAACTCCGCGGGAATTTCATTTTTTAGTTCGATGGTAAGGTAAGAGATACATCGGCTGCCATCAACGATATAAGGCCCTACAATAGCTTCGGTGGGGCAGGCGTCAATACAATTAGTACAGGTGCCACAATGATCGGCTGTGGGGGCAATATCATATTCCAAATCAAGATCAACAATCAGCTCCGCTAAAAAAAAGAAGGAGCCAACTTTCTTGCTGATCAGGTTGCTGTTTTTACCGACCCATCCCAGTCCCGCTTTTTTGGCCCAGGCCCGGTCCAGCACCGGTGCCGAATCAACAAAGGCCCGTCCGTGTACTTCGCCTATCTGTTCGTTTATAACTTCCAGTAATTCCTTAAGCTTTTCTTTTATTACCTGGTGATAATCGGCGCCATAAGCGTATTTGGAAATTTTAGGCCCCGTGGGATCAATTTGTTGATTGGGGGTGAAATAGTTAAGTCCCAGCGAGATCACCGATTTTGCATCATCAACCAGTAAGCGTGGATCGAGGCGTTTGTCGAAATGGTTCTCCATGTATTGCATTTCGCCCTGCATGTTACTTTTTAACCATTTTTCCAGCTTAGGGGCTTCGTCTTCCAAAAAATCAGCTTTTGATATACCACAAAAAATAAAGCCCAACCTTTTGGCTTCATTTTTTATTAAAGTGCTGTATTGCTGTTTGTTTTGGAACATCGCTGCAAATATACCATAAAACTGAATTTTTAAATAATAGGTTATTTGCCAATATAGCGATGGGTTTTAGACCTTGGGTGTTCGAAACGTTGGGTATGGTTACTAATATTTAAGGCGGGTGTCACCCTAGCGCTCGAAGGGTGTGCGTGGGGTATACGCTGATGCACTGCCGCTGGTGCAAAACGTGAATGCATGGCGATATAGGCCTTTGCCCGCATGCTTTGAGTGCCTCCGCATGACACCCTTTTTGATTTTTCGAATACCTAAGACTTCGAATCCATAGCCGGGTAAAAAAGTGTGAGAATTTAAAGTATCCTCGTCAATCGCATCTAAACAAAAAATCCCCTTTGAAACCAAAGAGGATTTTAAATATCAAAAATTCCCCCTTCAGGGGGATAGGGGGTTAAAAACTATGTCTTAAGCTATTGCTGAATGTTTTTGTTGACCAGTAACCGCTATCCAATATCCTTCTAACGGTCATCAGCGGATAATCAGGATCACGTTTATCGGCCAGCTGGAACGCCAGCTTAAAGCCATATTTCTGCACTATCGGCAGTACCGGTTTTTTCCATACCCCAAACGGATAAGCAAAGTATTCCATTTTTTTGCCTGTAATTTCTTCCAGTTTTTTGGTTGGCTTTTCAATCTGAATCACCCAGTCATCCTTTTTTGGATTTGGGTCATGTTTATATCTATCAACCCTGTGGTGATCCCAGGTATGGCTGGCAATTACGTTTCCTTCGTCAGATAATTGTTTAACCTGCTCTTTGCTCATGTAATGCGGGCGACCTAAAGAAACCGTCATTATGAAATAAACAGCTTTGAAGCCATATTTTTGTAGCGTAGGACGTGCAATCTCAAATTGATCCAGATCGGTATCATCAAACGTAAGCATAATGGGTTTGCTTGGCAGCGGAGTGCCTTTTGTAAGATAAGCGTATAACTGATCGGGCAGTATAGTGTGATAACCACTGTCGGCCAGCATTTTTATGTGTTCTTTAAAAGCAGCAACAGGGATAATATAATCTTTTGATGTTTTTGAATCTGTTGGCCTCCAATCGCGAATCTGGTGGTAACATACAATTGGCACTTGTTTGCGGGCCATAATAGCAGCATTGTTTGCTGATTGTGCTGAAGAAACTAAAGCGGAAAAAGAAAGGGCCGCAACAGCTATAAATTGTCTAATCATTTGAAAACAGATATGTTGTATTTGAGATTTTAAAGTGGGCAAAAGTACTATAATTTTGCCTTTGCATATAAATAAAGAATAACAATAAATGTTTGGTATTATTGAAAATAACCTGTTTACAAGGTTATTCTTTTCCCTTCGGCAATTGATCTTTTTGCAGCATCCAATATTTCCATCACTATCATATTGTACTTTAACGAAGATAGGTCATCGGTACCGGGTAATTGATTATGCAGTACCGCGGTTAAATAAATTATCGGATCATTTATTGGTGCAGCCAGCGGGGCGACTGTTTTTGAACTTTTAATATTTTCGCGCATCCGGCTTACTATATGGCTGGTATCTAAAGCATGCAGGTAGCCTGTTTCGCCATAAACTTCAAAATCTTTTATAGAAAATGGCCAGTTCCACGATCCTTCTATTTGTCCTGTAGCGCCTTTGTACTCTACAATAACAGTAGCGTCATCTTCAACTTTTGGGTAGATGGTAGGTTTATAATGTCTTGCAACGGCTGTTACCGCAATTGGTCGTTCGCCGTGCATCATCCAGGTCATCAGATCGGCGCCGTAGCAGCCAAAATCATTAAGCGCGCCGGCTCCGTTTAATACCGGGTCGGTAAGCCATGCTAAAAACTCTTCGCTGCAGCCAATTTCTTTTGGCCCCTGGTGCCCGTCATGCGCCACCATTTTCCTGATACCGCCAATAGTACCCGTGTTAACCGTATTGTATATATCCCAGTTGGAAGGATACCAGGTTGTTTCGTAATTGGTTAGCACTTTGATACCGTATTTGTTGGCCAGTACTTCCATTCTTTTGGCCTGACTTAACGTAGCCGCCAATGGTTTTTCAACCATTACCGGAATATGGAGCGGTGCACAAACTTCAACAATATCTACATGGTTAGCGGCAGCATTATAACCTAAAACAGCATCGGGCTTGGTTTTAAGAACCATTGTTTTAAGATCAGTAAAAAACAATGAATCGGGTATGTTAAACTGCTTGCCAAATTTTACCCACAGCGCTTTGTTAGGTTCGGCTATGCCAACAATATTAGCCGTGCCGCTTTTATACCGGTTTAAAATGCCATAAACGTGGTTGTGGTTTAAACCGGCAATGGCTAACCGCAAGCTGTTTTGTGCATTGGCAGCACTCAAAAATGCAGTAAGTAACAGGGTGAATAAAAATGGTTTGATTAAATTTTTCATGATCTATTTATCTGTTGATAACGAATATGGAGAATCTGCATCTTTTGTACCACGTAATTTGTTGGGCTGGGCCGACATGTTAAAGTTAATGTTTGCGCCCTTTAGCAACGCTTTATGGCTTAACCAGTTAAAATCATAAGGCTGGCCATTAACAGTCATGGTGTTTACATAAATATTGTTGTCGCTATTGTTAGGGGCATTGATCACAATTTTTTTGCCGTTTTCAAGGTTTACAGTTATTTTCTTAAATAGTGGTGCACCTAATACATATTGATCACTTGCCGGGCATACCGGGTAAAAGCCCATAGCCGAAAATACATACCATGCTGAGGTTTGGCCATTATCTTCATCGCCGCAATAGCCATCGGGCGTAGCCATGTATAATTTGTTCATGGCATCGCGCACATGATATTGGGTTTTCCATGGCTGGCCTGCATAACCGTATAAATAGAGCATGTGCTGTATGGGCTGGTTGCCATGCGCATACTGCCCCATGTTTACAATCTGCATTTCGCGGATTTCGTGGATCACTTCGCCATAATAGCTGTCATCAAAAATTGGCGGCAGTGTAAATACGGAATCCAGCTTGGCAATAAATTGTTTTTTGCCTCCCATCAGGTTAATCAAGCCCTGCATATCCTGAAAAACGCCCCAGGTATAGTGCCAGCTGTTGCCTTCTGTAAAGGCATCGCCCCATTTAAATGGATTGAAAGGCGTTTCAAAAGATCCATCCTTATTTTTGCCGCGCATTAAGCCGGTTGATGGATCAAACAGGTTACGGTAGTTAAGCGCACGTTTTTTGTAGATGCCAATTTCTGATTCAGGCTTGTGTAAAGCTTTACCTAACTGGTAAATAGCAAAATCATCATAAGAATACTCTAACGTACGTGCTGCATTTTCATCTATCTTAACATCGTAAGGTACATAGCCCAACTGGTTGTAAAATTCAACACCTTTGCGGCCGGTTGCCCTTGGACCTTCGTTATTGGCGCCATGAATCAGCGCCTGGTATAATGTTTCAATGTCATAACCGCGTAAGCCTTTTATATAAGCTTCAGAGACTACCGATGCCGAGTTGTTACCCACCATTACATCAGAATAGCCGGGGCTCGACCATTCTGGTAGCCAGCCACCTTCTTTGTAATCGTTTATCAGGCCCTCCTGCATCTCTTTGTTAATGCTGGGGTAAACCAGGTTAAGGAAAGGATAAAGCGCCCTGAAGGTATCCCAAAAACCGGTTCCGGCAAACATATAACCCGGCATTACTGTGCCGGTGTATGGGCTGTAATGCACCAATTTGTTATTGGCATCAATTTCGTAAAGTTTATTAGGGAAAAACAGCATGCGGTACATGCACGAATAAAAAGTGCGCATCTGATCAACAGTGCCACCTTCAACCACTAAATGGTTCAGTGTTTTGTTCCAAACAGTCTTCGCTTTTTGCTCGGTAACATCAAAGCTGTCATTACCCTGTTCTCTTTTTAAGTTTAATTCTGCCTGTTCAAAGCTTACAAACGACGATGCTACTCTTAAATGCACTTTTTCGTTATCGCCGGTTTTAAAGCCGATAACTGCGATAGCATGCTTGGCATGTAATGATAAAGAATCGGTTAAGGTAGAATCGCTATAGGTTTGCGCAATTACGATCGGTTTATCAACATAAATTACAAAGTAATCCTTAAAGTTTTTCAAGGGCCCACGGGCAAACTTGGTTGAGTAACCGATGATCTTATTTTCGCCGGGGATAATTTTAACAAATGACCCTTTGTCAAACGCATCTATTATGATATAGGAGCTGTCATTTTTCTGGTAAGTAAACCTGAATTGAGCTGTTCTGTCAGTCGGCGTAATTTCTGTTGTTACATTATGATCTGCTAAAAAAACACTGTAATAATAGGGCTTGGCTATTTCCGCCTTGTGTGAAAACCAGCTTGCCCGACCATTTTGCGATACTTTTAAATGCCCGGTTACCGGCATAATGGCAAACTGGCCATAATCATTCATCCATGGCGAAGGTTGATGGGTTTCTTTAAAGCCGTTTATTTTATGGGCATCATAAGTGTATTGCCAGCCATCGCCCATTTTGCCTGTTTGCGCTGTCCAGGTATTCATACCCCAGGGCAAAGCAATAGCAGGGTAGGTATTCCCGTTTGACAGGTCGTACTTGGAGTCGCTGCCCATTAGGGGGTTTATATAATCTACCAGGTTAACAGTTTTAGCTGTTTGTTGCGAAAAGCCTTTAACTGTAATTAGTAAGGCAAAAAAGAGGAAGATATTTTTCATTACAATAGTAAGGGGATATTATGGGATGTTGTTATTTTAAAATAAAGACGCGTTTCCACCCAGTTTTATTTTACCGAGGTGTTTATATGCGGCTTCGGTAGCTTCGCGACCACGTGTAGTGCGCATTAAAAAGCCTTCCTGTATTAAAAAAGGTTCGTAAACTTCTTCAATAGTGCCTTCGTCTTCGCCCACTGCGGTAGCTATAGTTTTTAGGCCTACCGGGCCGCCTTTAAATTTATCAATTATGGTACTTAATATTTTGTTATCCATCTCGTCGAGCCCATGTTCATCAACATTAAGAGCATTTAAGGCATATTTGGCAATTGCGGTATCAATATTGCCATCGCCCTTTATTTGGGCAAAATCACGGGTGCGGCGCAATAAAGCATTGGCAATACGCGGGGTACCACGACTACGCCGGGCAATTTCATAAGCGCCTTCATCGCTGATGGGTGTTTTTAATATAGATGACGATCTTAGCAGGATGGTGGTTAATAATTTGGCATCGTAATATTCCAGCCGGGCATTAATCCCAAAACGGGCACGCAGGGGAGCTGTTAACAGACCCGAACGTGTGGTGGCGCCCACTAACGTAAATGGATTTAAGGAGATTTGTACCGAACGGGCATTGGGGCCGCTCTCCAGCATAATATCAATCTTAAAATCCTCCATGGCAGAATATAAATATTCTTCAACCAACGGGCTTAAGCGATGTATTTCGTCAATAAATAAAATATCGCCTGTTTCTAAATTGGTGAGCAAACCGGCGAGGTCGCCGGGTTTATCCAAAACGGGGCCGGAGGTGATTTTGATACCTACACCCATTTCGTTTGCAATAATATTGGAGAGGGTGGTTTTGCCTAATCCCGGTGGACCGTGCAGCAGCACATGGTCAAGCGCTTCGCCGCGTTGACGGGCAGCTTGCACAAAAACCTTTAAATTGGCTAATATTTTATGCTGTCCGGTAAAATCCTCAAACGCTTGCGGGCGTAAAACTTTTTCAATATCACGTTCGGCAGGAGAGAGGTGGTCGCGGTCGGGATCTAAATGCTCGTTCATGCGTTTTAGTGATTAGAGACTACTAGTGATCAGAGATCAGTTTTTTATTTTAATGGTTTTTGCCCGGAGTTTGTTTTCAATAATCAAATCTATTAAATATGCATGATTTTTTGGCTAATCACTGATCTTTAACCTCCAATCTCTATCCTTCGGGATACTTCCTGAAAATAGAGTTGATTTTCATCTGGATCACACCAAAAAAGGCTTCGCGGAAAATACTTGTCGACATTTTTGATGTACCGGCGGTACGATCAGTAAATATAATAGGCACCTCCACTAATTTATACCCATGTTTTATGGTGGTATATTTCATCTCGATCTGGAAGGCGTAGCCCACAAATTTTATTTTGTTCAAATCGAGCGTATCAAATACTCGGCGTTTGTAGCACATAAATCCAGCAGTAGAATCCTGAATATCAATGCCGGTTATAAAACGCACATAAACAGATGCAAAATAACTCATCAGTACACGACTCATGGGCCAGTTAACCACGTTTACGCCATTGATATATCGTGAACCAATGGCGGCATCAGCGCCTTCAACACAAGCCTCTCTGAGCCTTAATAAATCATCAGGGTTATGGGAGAAATCGGCGTCCATTTCAAAAATGTAATCGTAGTTACGTGCAATGGCCCATTTAAAACCGTGAATATAGGCAGTGCCTAATCCTTGTTTGCCGGCGCGCTCTTCTATAAACAGCCGTTCGAGATATTCAAGCTGTAATTGTTTAACTATATTTTGAGTGCCGTCTGGCGATCCATCATCAATAATCAACAAATGAAAATCATGGGGTAAGGAGAAAACCCGGCGAATCATCCGCTCGATGTTTTCTTTTTCATTGTAAGTCGGGATAATAACTATGCTATCTGGCACTGAAAAAAATATAATAAAGAGTGGGTAAAATTAATTGATTTTGCCAGTATTAAAAATAAAAAAGCAGTAAAGTAATTTTACCTCACTGCTTTTTTACATAATGCACCAAATTTACAGTTGGTGTGTATCTGCAATTACCTGGTTATCAACATAAGGGTCAGTAATGTAGTTGCGTTCCTTCAGCCGCGGCGAAACAAACATAAATATCACTACAAACACCCCAATAAATATTACGAAGAACCACTCGTAATTTGCGCCCTTAAGGTTACGCGCCCACCAACCGCCATTTTCGATAAAGCCATTAACAACGGCGGTAATAAGATTACCAAACGATACTACCAGCAACCAGAGCCCGGTCATGGTGCTTTTCATTGATTTTGGCGAATGTGTGTAAGCGTATTCCAGACCGGTAATTGATACCAATACTTCGGCAGCTGAAAGTATCATAAAAGCCAGCACCTGCCACCAAATTGACGGTGTGCCGCCGTGATCGATACTATTGTGTGTAAAGGCGATCACTACGAACGACAAAGCAGTTAAAACTAAGCCGGTACCAAGCCTGCGAAGCGGAGTGGTTTTTAACCCTATTTTATCTAAAAACGGATATAGCCCATAATTAAACAGCACTATAAATATCATCAGGAAAATAGTATTAAACGTTGATACTGAACCTGGATCAATAACGAATGAAGTAAAGCCAAGATTGATATTGCGGTCTGATTGAGCAGCATAAAGTGTCCATTCTGAGAGGCATTGATCCCAAACTGCCCAAAATGCCAGGGCGAAAAAGAAGACTGCCATTACGCGGTAAACGGCTTTCATGCCCTCTACCTTTTCGGGATCGAATGGGCCTTTGGCAACGTCCAATAACGATTCGCCCGGTTTGCGTTGCCCCATATGGGTTAATGCATAAAATGTTATAAATACCAGGTTATTGCGGTTAACGCCCTGCGGCGGAACTTTTATGTATCGCTTGCGGCCCAAAAAGAATATCAGGGTGGCCAGTGCCATCAATATACCTGGGATACCGAAAGCCCATTTCGCTCCATATAGCCTATAAGTAATTGGAATAGCAATGGTTGATAACATAGAGCCTGCGTTGATGCTAAAATAGAACCAACCGTAAACCTTCGAAAGCAAATCCTGGTTGCTGGCATCAAACTGGTCGCCCACATTGGCCGAGACGCATGATTTTATACCACCGGCACCAATAGCAACTACAAGCATACCGATTTCAAAGCCGCCAAGGCTGGCATCGAACATTGATAATAAAAGATGTCCAAGGCAGTAAACCATTGATATATATAATATGAGCTTGTATTTGCCGGTAAACCAGTCGGCTACCATGCCACCCACAAAAGGCAGCGCATAAGCCACCATTACAAACAGGTGATTTAGCTTATTGGCGTGTGCGTCGGCTTGTTGGGATAACGCAGCATTGCCTGTGGGGTTAAAAAACTGTTTTACCAAAAACAGTGTGAGTATGGAACGCATTCCATAAAAGCTGAATCGCTCTGCAGCTTCATTCCCTATAATAAAGGGAACACTTTTGGGGAATCTTGATTTGACGGGTGCCGAAGCCGGTATTGTTTCTTCCATTATTTAAATTAAAAATTTTGCTAAAGTAATATATTTCCGGTAGATCAAAATTTAATGCTGATTGTACGCTTAAATATGAGGTTAATATTTGGTTACTGAATAAGTATAGTTCTTATTTATTTGTATGCTGTATTAGTGACATATTTAGTTATCATTGGCAGCTTTTTCGGCTTCATCCTGTTTTTTAGGATCAATATATTGATCGTCGTGCACATCAGGCATGTTTCGCATATCCAGGTTTTGTACAAACGCCCAGCGGCCATTTTTTTCGAGGTAGCCATCGTAACTTAAATCGGGCCCATAGCTGTTTAACTGATCTTTTAATTTCCTGTCGGGAGGCGAAAGGTGGTCAAATACAATTAAGTTATGATCGGGTACGTATCTTAATAACATGGAGGCCTGGCTGGTATATTCAAATACAACCCTTTTACGGGTTTTAGCGGGTCCATCAAAAACGGGCATACCAAAAAATGGCTTATCATCTTTAAAAGAAAGTACATCAATCACTTTTTTGGTTGCCTTTATTGTATAGCCTTTCCAGCCCAATAGTATGTAATACGATTTTGGCGAAACAACATGTATAATTTTATAATACTGAGCGCCATACCATTTATAGCTGTTTGTTATAGAATCTTCGGGATTGGATAACTGTGAGGAATAATCATTTAGCGGAAACATTTTTAATTGGCCGCCGCTGTTCATTTGTACGGTGCCATAATACCGGTAGCTGCCATCATCGTTTTGAACGTGCCAGGTTAATATGCGGAAACGACTATCTGGCGAATTAGTAATGGTGATGGATTTTAATGAATCAAAGGGGTAAAGGAATGAGTTAGGCACCTTTAGAGCGCTCACCAATGTTTTAATTAAAGCGTAGTTGGCATTTTTACGCTCCACGTCGAGCGTATCATTTATTAAATGTTTGCCCAGTTTTTTAAGCGTATCCTCGTACAGGTGCAGTTTTTTAAGGTTAACACTTTCGTCGGGTTTTTGGGCAAAAATAAAACAGGGCATCAGGGCCAGCAAAGAGCAAATAATCAATAACTTTTTCATGTTACTAATTAACGCAAATTTTCAATAACCATTGCGCTTGCACCGCCTCCGCCGTTACAAATTCCGGCAGCGCCATATTTTCCTTTATTTTGGTTAAGTACATTCAATAATGTCACAATGATTCTGGCTCCCGAAGCACCCAGCGGATGCCCTAAAGCCACCGCACCGCCGTTAACATTCACCTTTGCCGGATCAATTTCTAAAAGCTGGTTATTGGCAATAGAAACAACAGAAAAAGCTTCGTTAATTTCAAAGTAATCTATTTGTGCTGTTGATAAACCAGCTCTGTGCAACGCTAATGGGATAGCCTTTGAAGGAGCCGTTGTAAACCACTCCGGCGCCTGTTGCGCATCGGCATAAGAAATTATTTTAGCTATTGGCTTTATGCCCAGTTCGTCCGCTTTTTCTTTACTCATTAAAATCAGGGCTGCAGCGCCATCATTTAATGTTGAGGCATTGGCTGCGGTAACCGTGCCATCTTTTTTAAATACAGGCTTTAATCCCGGAATTTTATCAAACTTAACTGCATTTGGTTCTTCGTCATCAGCAAATAAAGTGATATCGCCTTTTTTATCTTTTAATTCAACGGGAGTAATCTCTTCTTTAAATTTGCCGTCGCCCTGGGCTTTTTGTGCTCTTTTATATGATTCTATAGCAAATGTATCCTGGTCTTCGCGGCTTATATGGCATTCTGCGGCGCATAATTCAGCAGCCGAACCCATATGATAATCGTTATAAACATCCCATAAGCCATCTTTTATCAGTCCGTCGGTTAATTGTCCGTTGCCCAGTCTGTATCCATTTCGAGCCTTATCCAGGTAGTAGGGTACATTGCTCATGCTTTCCATGCCGCCCGCCAAAACAATATCATTTTGACCCAATGCTATGCTTTGGGCAGCCAGCATAATAGCTTTCATACCCGACGCACATACTTTATTAACTGTAGTGGCAGGTAAATAGGGTAAACCGGCAAATATGGCTGCCTGGGTTGCAGGTGCCTGCCCTAAATTGGCCGATAACACATTGCCCATATAAACCTCCTGTACCTGACCTGGTTTAAGACCAGCCTTTTCAATGGCTGATTTTATAACCACTGCGCCAAGCTGTGTGGCCGATAAATTGGCTAAACTACCTCCAAAACTACCGATAGGGGTACGGGTTGCTGAAACAATTACTACTTCTCTCATAAAATAATATTAAAAGCGAACGGCAAAGTTAATATATTTACTATGTATGCATAGTAAATATATTATTGAAATTCATTTTTTAATTTAGCAAAGGCCTCATCAATAAGAAAAACTGCTTATAACAGAAACTTATATTATTTTTGCGGGGTTACAAACATAGATGGCAAAATTATCTTCAACGCGCCAAAAGGCTATTTTACGGAAATACTCCCGTAATCTTAAGTTTTTTATGATGCTGGCCAGCGTTTGTGTAATTGTTTTTACACTTCCAAAACAGGCAAAATTTAGTTATGATATTGAAAAAGGACGGATATGGAACCAAAAAGAACTGATATCGCCCTATAATTTTGCTATACTGAAAACGCCGGAGGAAATTGAGGCCGACCAGAAAACCGCGCTTGCCAGTATTACGCCTATTTACCAGTTAGATGAGGACATGGGCGGCCATGAAATAGATGGCTTTAAAAATGACCTCGAAATAAAATGGCACAATTCGGGATTTAACAACAGGCAGAAAGCCAATTATATTGCTGCCGGAAGCAACCTGCTAAACGAAATTTATAACAGGGGCATTTTGACGCTTAATGCCAAGTATCAGCAAAATACCGAGAATTATCCTATCACCATTTTAAATAAAAATGTAGCCACGGATAAAAATACAGCCGATTTATTTACCAAAGAAAAAGCATTAGCCTATTGCGACAAAGTATTAAGTGGCCGTACAGATATTGACAAAGCCTTTTTGCTGGATCTGCTCAGCAACCGTTTGCAGTATAATTTGAGTTACGATAACAAATTAACATCGCGCCTGGAAAAAGAAGTGTTGGATGGCCTTTCGACCACGAGGGGCATGGTGCAGAAAGGTGAGATTATAGTTGCAAAGGGCTCTGTTGTAAGCGACGAGGTTTACCAGAAACTGCAATCGTTTAAAAAAGCATTTGAAGACAATGCCCGGATAAACGGCGACCGAAAACTGGTGCTGCTGGGGCAATTTTTGCTGGTTGGCATTGCCATTACTTTATTGATGGTGTTTTTATACCTGTTCCGTAAGGATATTTATGAAGATAACCGTTTGGTGAGTTTAATTTTACTGGTAATTACGGCCATGCTGGGCACGCTTTCATTGGCTATTAAGCTACAGTTGCCTAACCTGTATTTTATTCCTTACTGTATAGTTCCTATCATTATCCGCATTTTGTTTGATACGCGTTTGGCGCTGAATATACACTTGCTGGTGGTATTAATTGCCGGATTTTTTGTGCCCAACAGCTTTGAATTTGCTTATTTTGAGATCACCGCAGGCATGGTTTCTATTTATAGCATTAAAAATTTGATAAGGCGCGAGCAATTCCTGATATCGGCCCTGATTATTACATTTAGTTATTTTGTTGCTTTTTTGGGGATATCGCTTATCCGAGAGGGGAGTTTCAGGAATTTTGACTTGATGGATTTTGTTCCGTTTGTGGTGAGTGTGCTGCTTACCTTGCTGGCTTATCCGCTCATCTATATTTTTGAAAAGGTATTTGCCATTACATCAGATATTACCCTCATAGAGCTTACAAATACTAACGCACCTTTGTTGCGCGAAATGGCCTTTACTGCGCCTGGTACTTTTCAGCATTCGTTACAGGTGGCTAACCTGGCGGAAAATGCTATTTACTCCATAGGTGGTAATGCTTTGCTGGTTAGGGCAGGGGCCTTGTATCATGATATTGGTAAAATTGAAAATCCGCTGTTTTTTATAGAGAACCAAAGTCCGGGTTTTAATCCGCACGACAAGCTATCATACCAGGAGAGTGCTCAGATTATCATCAGGCACGTGAGTAAGGGTATTGAAATGGCGCGGAAGGCCAATCTGCCCGAAATTGTGATAGACTTTATACGAACGCACCACGGCGATACCCGGGCCGATTATTTTTACCAGTCGTTTTTGAAAAATTTTCCCGAAAAATTCGTTGACGAGAACACTTTCAGGTATCCGGGGCCCATCCCTTTTTCAAAAGAAGGCGGTGTTTTGATGCTTGCCGACTCGGTTGAGGCTGCCTCAAGAGCATTAAAAGAACCCGATGAAGCCTCGATAAGTAACCTGGTTGATCGCATTGTAAAATATAAACTTGATCAGAACCAATTGAAGGACAGTGATATAACTTTGAAAGATATTGAAACCATAAAAACTATTTTTAAACGGATGCTGATGAGCATTTACCACGTGAGAATAGATTACTAGAAAAAACACTTTTTTTTTTGACGGGATAACCTAATTGCTATATTTGCAATCCCGAAAAAAAGGGATTATTAGAATAATATACGGAGAGATGCCTGAGAGGCCGAAAGGAACAGTTTGCTAAACTGTCGTACTGGCAACGGTACCGAGGGTTCGAATCCCTCTCTCTCCGCCTTCGCCAGCTGAAGCTGGCTACGGCGGATGAAATCCGCTAATAGACTGCGAAGGCTGGCTTCGCTCGCCAAGTAGGATGTTTGGGAAAACAGCTTACCAGCTGAAAGTTAAGAACATTAAAAAAGCCTAACAAAGTTGAAAGATTTTGTCAGGCTTTTCTTATTTTAGTAGCAACCGAAAACCTTGTTATGTGGTACTATGTATATATCCTTGAGCTTAATAATAGCAAACATTATGTTGGCTGCACGGTGAACATAAAGGAAAGATTTTCCCGTCATAAAAAAGGGTATGTTACTTATACTAAACCACATCTGCCGGTAAAATTAGTATGGTGTTGTTCTTTTCCTGATAGATATAAGGCTTATGAGTTCGAACGATATTTAAAATCAGGTTCGGGAAGGGCGTTTGCGATAAAGCATTTGTTTTAGGATTCTTTTGCAAGCAGAATGCTTGCTACATTTTAGGTCGAAGTTACGCTTACGCTAAACTTCGACCTGTGGCGTATTGTTAGCTTTAAACGCATCAACTATGATCTTGTATAATTCATCAAAATTACATTTTAATCCATTTGCGGATATACTTATCGGAGATTGGTAGGTTTTGTAATTAATTTCCATTGTTTTTCGTTTTATAAAACTATTTTCTTTGTTAATATATTCATCTGGGTTATTAACTATTATCATTATAAAATTCTGATTGGCAACTGTTAATTCTTTAATTTCCTTTATATCTTTCCATAATATTAAGCCGACTGACGTACCACCTGAATTATCATTTATCCCATTATTATTGATGACAAGTCCAGGTGTGTTGTCAATAATTTTCTTAAAAATAAAAGTTGTACATAGGCCGAAAAAGAGAATTGAAACAATTCCTACTATGAAAATCTGTACTGGACTTGCATGAACACCTTGCATGCTTATTTCTTTAGGTTTCATTATAAACCAAGCCCCTAAAGCTACAAAAGCGATTGATCCCGCTAACATTAGTGATAATTTCAACTTACTTAACGGTATTTCAATTTGTTCGATTTTTGTCATTATTGAGGTTATTTGAGTTTATACGACTTGCGCCGGAATGTGGTGGTCAAGTTCAACAGAATCTCCAAATTGAAAGATGTTTAGCTAATTAAATGCCTTTCTGATTTACATCCCTATGTTCATCGTACTAAATCTTTAAATGCAGCTTCACAATCATCAAGCGCAAACACCGCCCTTTCATTTAAGCGGAACACTTAAATAAATATATGTCCTGACGACACGAATAGACAGAAGAATATTCAGCTCAGCGCATTTTAAAATGTATTGGTGACATCTAAAAAAGTCGAAATACAACCATAAGGAATGTTCATAAACAGACATCCAAACACACAAAAGCTATATAACTATCTTTATATCAACAATATAAATACAAAATCGCCTGCATTTAAATGTGCAAATTATGTACTTGATATTGGCAATAAAACTATATATGTTTGTAACAAACCTGTTGTTTACCAATTAATGTCCTGTTATAAGATTCATACGGATCAGGAGTTAGCGCACCTGTTAAGGGATAGCGATGAGTATGCTTTTACCGAAATTCATAACCGGTATTATGGCATACTGTACCGCCATGCCTATAAAAACCTGGCCGATGAACAGGAGGTGGAAGACATATTGCAGGATGTTTTTATTTACCTGTGGAACAACCGCCAGTCTATTGATTCGGCCGAAAACATTGCAGCTTATTTATATACAGCTGTACGCAATAAAATGCTTAACAATTTCAGGCACAGCAAGGTTAAACAAAAGCACATCTCATCGCTGCAATCATTCATCAACAACCATCAGCCCGAAACTGATGAAAGCATCCGCCTAAAGCAATTAACTGCTATTATTGAGGCTGAGGTATCCCAGCTTCCACCCAAAATGCGCCAGGTATTTGAAATGAGCCGCAATGGTAATCTTTCACATCAGCAAATTGCCGAACAATTGCAGATTAGTACGCACACTGTTAAAAAACAGGTAAATAACTCCTTAAAAGTTTTACGACTAAAACTATCCGGCAAATTTTTTTCACTTTTTTTCTAATTCATCTACTCCCTAAGGCCTACTTAGGTGCATATAGCATAATCAGGAGCATCAGCTCCGCCACCAATTATGTCTAAAAAAGACGCAGCAGACTTATTGAACAGGTATCTTGCCGGTAATGTAACCACCGATGAAAAGGCTTTGGTTGAAAGCTGGTATGTAAACTATTCAAAAAATGCCCAATTGCCTGATATGGATGATCAGCAATTGGAGGACAGCCAGCAGGATAATTTATTAAAATTATTGGCTAAAATACGCCCCAGAACAAAGCACAACTACTTTCGATATGTAAAGGTAGCTGCTGCTGTTTCCGGTTTTATAATTGTATCATTGACACTATTTAAGCCACTCCTCTTTGATAAAAAACAAACAGCAACTATAAAACCTGTACGTAATACGCCGCCGCCCCTGCCACCGGGAGGTAATAAAGCCATGCTAATTTTATCCGACGGTAGCTCCATCGCCTTAAACGATGCCAAAAAAGGGCAACTGGCTAATGATAAAGGTGTGCAAATCAACAAAAAGGCAAATGGCCAGATTACCTATACGCGTAACGGGGTGAGTGCAAAACAACCGGTTAACGCTTTTAACACTGTAATTACCCCGCGCGGAGGGCAGTACCAACTGGTATTGAGCGATGGTACAAAGGTTTGGCTCAACTCGGCCTCGTCATTAAAATACCCGGTAACCTTTACGGGCAACAAACGCGAAATTGAACTTTCAGGAGAGGCGTATTTTGAAGTTGCCCACGATCAGCATAAACCATTCAGGGTAATATCAAATGGGCAGGTGGTTGAAGTTTTAGGCACCCACTTTAATGTAAACGCTTATGCCGATGAGCCTGCCGCTAAAACTACGCTTTTAGAGGGCTCGGTTAAAGTGCTGTCAAATGGACTTAGCAAAACAATAAAACCAAATGAGCAAGTGCTGCTGAAAGGTGGCTCCATGGATGTTGTTAAGGTAGATGTAAATGAAGCCGTGGCCTGGAAAAATGGCTTCTTTTATTTTAAAGACGATGATATTAAAAGCGTTATGCGCCAGCTGGCCCGCTGGTACAATGTTGACATCAAATACGATGGCGAAATACCGCAAAGAGAGTTTTCGGGCGAGATATCCAAGAATATTGATGCCTCAAAGCTATTATCCATTTTAAGTTTCGAGAAGATAACCTATCATATCGAAAATAAAACCATTATTATAAAACCATAAACCATATCCATTCAAACCAATTAAACCAATAAATTATGAGAAAAAAGATACAAATGAGACTTTAAGGCAATCGCCTAACCACCAGGTTACTTAAAAATGCGTACCCCGACGGGAATCAGGGCACGCGTATTTGAGATAACCTCCTTTTCAGGATAACAAATTCATTTCAGCAAATTGTGTATTAACTCAAACTCATCAAAAGTATGACTTTAAATGTTATTTTAAAAGCCATCAATAAACCGTGGCTGCCCCAAAAAACCTTATTGGTTATGAAGCTGACAACTTTTATATTACTAATTACCTTTCTGCAATGCAGCGCCAATGTATTTAGTCAAAAAATCAATATTAACGAAACTAACGTCCCTTTAAAAAAGGTATTGAGTTTAATTAATCAGCAGTCGGGCTATGTCTTTTTTTATGAATCAAAAGACATCAAAAACAAAACGATAACTGTGAACATTAAAGATGCCTCCATTAGCGAAACATTAAATAAATGTTTAAAAGACGAACAGTTAAATTATGTAATTATTCAAAACACCATTTTTATAAACAAGCAGGAGGCTAAACCCAATACTCCCGCAGTATTACCGGTGCAGGCCGCAGTGTTAAGCATAACCGGGCAGGTATTGGACGAAAAGAATCTCCCATTACCAGGCGTTACCGTAAAACTTAAAGGCAGTGCGGTTGGTGCGGTGACTGATAACCAGGGCCAATTTAAAATAGATGTGCCCAACGCTAATGCAGTGCTTGTTTTTTCGTTTGTTGGCTATGCCACGCAGGAAGATGCTGTAGTAACGGATAAGCCCATGGCTATACACATGAAGCTCGATGAATCAAAGCTTAGTGAGATAGTAGTAATTGGCTATGGCAGTATAAAAAAATCGGATTTAACCGGAGCGGTGGCCTCCGTACAGGCTAAGGACCTGGTAACAGCCGGTTCAAGCTCTGTTGATAAAGCCCTGCAAGGTAAATTAGCCGGTGTTGATGTAGAATCAGCGGGCGGTGCTCCGGGTTCGGGCATGTCCATACTGGTTCGCGGTGTAGGTACTATTAATAACACTACGCCGCTTTACGTGGTGGATGGTATGTATGTAAGCAGCATAAGTAATATTGCGCCGGGTGATATTGCCAGTATATCTGTATTAAAAGATGCATCGGCAGCAGCCATTTATGGTACACGGGCGGCTAATGGTGTAGTTTTGGTTACCACAAAATCAGGTTCGGGTGGCCAAACATCCATCTCGTTCGATTCGTACTACGGCGTTCAGCGTATCCAGAAAGAACTCAGTGTATTAAATGCCACGCAGTGGGGACAAGTTGATAATGCCATGCATGACAATGCCGGCGTAGCCAGGTTACCACTTGCCAACAACCCCGACTCATTAGGGCCGAGTACTAATTGGCAAAATGCTATTTATCGCACCGCGCCTATTCAAAATTACGAACTGAATATCAGCGGCGGGGGCAAAGGCACCACTTATAGTGTTTCGGGAGGATACCTTGATCAGAAAGGTATTGTTGATGAAACCGGATATAACCGTTATAATCTCCGCTTTAAATCTGAAACAAAATTAGGTATTTTAAAATTCGGCGAATCGGTTATTCTATCGCAGGAAAACTGGCAAAATCTTCCGGGAAGCTGGGGCGGCCAGGGTGGTAATCCGGTAGGAGCCGCGGCAAAAAGCATCCCCGCTTTTCAAATTTATGATCCAACAGCCGTTGGCGGATATGCCGGACCTACCGGATCGGTAATCAACGTGGAAAACCCTGTTGCGCAGTTAAACTTGGAACAAAGTACCACCCGTACCAACAGCGCTTTAATTAATACTTTTGGTCAGGTTGATATTGTTAAAGGCTTTTATTATAAAATCAATTTTGGATACACCGATTACCTTACCCATGATTTTGATTATAAGCCACGCTACCAGGTAGGTTCTTTCTTCAGTAATGCAACCAATAATATCAATACTGATGACAATAAGGATGATAACACCGTGCTGATCGAAAACACATTAAATTTTGACAGGCAATTCGGCAAAAGCCATATCCAGGCATTAATAGGCTATACCTATCAAAATGAAAACTACCAATACAATAACGAAACAGCCGCAGGTTTACCTGATGGTATTTACCAGGCCGACGCCGCTACAGGCGCAACACAAGCATTTGGTAATGCATCGCAGGCTTCATTAGTTTCCCAGCTTGGTCGTGCGGTTTATTCTTATGATGACCGTTATTTGTTTACAGGTAGCGTAAGGCGCGACGGATCGAGCCGTTTTGGTTCTGAAAACCGTTATGGGGTTTTCCCCTCGGTTGCGGCCGGCTGGAATATTTCAAATGAGCACTTTTTCACCAACAGCAAATTGGCCAGCGTAATCAGCTTATTAAAATTACGCGGCAGTTATGGTATACTCGGAAATCAGGAATTTGGTAATTACCAGTATGGTGCGGCTATAGCCTCAAACGTTAACTATGTAACGGGAACTGGTCAAACATTATGGTCAGGCTCAACACAACAGGCTTATGCCGATCCGGACATTAAGTGGGAAACATCAAAAACTTCGGATGTAGGAGCTGAATTAGGCTTCTTTAATAACGCCCTGAACCTGACTGCTGACTATTACCATAAAGTAACCAGCGATATGCTTGTTCAGGTACCTATACCGGGTTCGGCGGGCTCAACCAGCAGTCCATATGTTAATGCGGGATCTATAAGCAACAATGGTTTGGAGCTATCTTTATCATACCACGGTATTGCGCACGATTTCTCCTATAATGTATTCGGGACTTTCGCAACCAATCAAAACAAAGTATTATCCCTTGGTTCAGGTTCTGAACAAATAATTGGAGGTTATCCGGATTTACATGGCGAAGGTACAACTACCACACAGGTTGGTGGCCCGGTTGGCGCATTTTACCTCGTAAAAACAGCCGGAATTTTCCAAACACAGGCGCAAATTGATGCTTACAAAGATAAAAACGGGCAGCTTATTCAGCCAAATGCAGCACCCGGCGATATAAAATTTGTTGATTATAATGGCGATGGACAGATCTCGGATGCTGATAAACAATATGTAGGGAGTCCTAATCCTAAATTCACTTATGGATTCGGTTACAACGCCCGTTATAAGAACTTTGATATGTCTGTATTTTTTCAGGGCACCTATGGAAACATGATATACAATGGTTTCAGAATGGATCTGGAAGGGATGAATGTTGATTATAATATGTCAACCACCACCTTAAATGCCTGGACACCTACCAATACTAACACCAGCATGCCGCGGGCCGTGTATGGCGATCCAAATGGAAACGACCGTGTATCAGATCGCTTTTTAGAAAGTGGCTCTTATTTAAGGTGTAAATCGTTACAGCTGGGTTATAATTTTAAAATGCAGTCTTTACAAAGTATAGGAGTTAAATCGCTAAGGGCTTATATCAGTTTTGATAACTTGTTCACCATCACCAACTATACCGGTTTAAATCCCGATTTAGGTGTGATAGCCGGTCAGAACATATTTAGCAGGGGTGTTGATTATAGCTACACTGCTTATCCATTGGCTCGTGTATCAACCATAGGCATTCAATTATCATTATAACCAAATAGTTAAAAAACTCATGAAAAAGATAATATACATATCAATTACCATGGTAATTATACTTGGTGGTTGTAAAAAATCAACACTGGAATTAAATAATCCCAACCAAATTACCACAGCAACCTACTGGAAAACATCAGCCGATGTACTTTCAGGCCTGGCAGCTACCTATAACTCCTTTGTTACCGAGGCACAAACCGGCTTATATACGGTGCGCGGCGTTGAGTTGATGAATGGCCGTGGCGATGATTTCTTTATCCGGAATGATGTAAGCGATCTTTATACGCTATCTACATTTACCAATACCGCATCTAACGGTGTTTCAGGCGGATATTGGAATACCTGCTATCAGGGTATTTTTAGCGCCAACCAGGTAATTGCCTATGCACCCGCTATACAAATGGATGCAACCACAAAAGCGCAGGAAATTGCCGAAGCCAAATTTTTACGCGGATTATTTTACTTTAACCTGGAAATAAATTTCCAAAATGTGCCATTGCGTTTAACCATCCCAAAAACGCAAAAAGACTATTATATAGCCAAAAGTCCGGCAACGGCAGTTTGGGCACAAATTGTTCAGGATTTTACTGATGCTGCGGCAGCATTGCCAGCCTCGTATCCGGCACAATGGGTTGGCCGTGCAACATCGGGCGCTGCTTATGCCTATCTGGCTAAAGCCTATTTGTACCAGGGAAATTACGCCTCAGCCGAAGCAGCAGCGGGCAATATCATGAAGGGCCAGTACAGCCTTACCGCAAATTTTTCAGACAATTTTGATGCGACACATGAAAACAATGCAGAATCTGTTTTTGAAATTCAACTGAGCGACGTGGGTGGTACAAACCCATGGACCACCGGATCGGGCGAAAACTTAGGCACCACAGTTGCGCAGGAGTTTGCCCCTTCGCAGATAGGTGGCTGGTTTGAAATATGCCCTACCGACAGTCTTTTAAGTGCATTTATGAAAGAAAAAATGCCTTCAGGAAATTATGATATAAGATTGCCTGCCACTTTGGTTTGGCAGGGCGAAACTGCTGCACTGGGAGGTAATACTACCTTTTATCAGCAACCCATTGCTAATTTCTTCCCCGGCGATTTCTCGTCCTATCATTCAAGACTTAAAAAGTATCAGAATTTTAATCAGGCAAACGAATTGGTGGGCGCCAATAACACCCAATATTCTTCCAGCAATAATGAACGCGTGATGCGCTATGCTGAAGTATTAATGATACATGCCGAAGCGGTTACCATGCAAGGCAGACCGCAGGATGCTTATGTTGATGTTAACGCCATCCGCACAAGAGCAGGCTTGAGCGCTTTACCGGCCGGCTATTCGCAAACACAAATGATGACCGAGATTATGCACCAGCGTGAGATCGAATTTGCCCGTGAAGGCGACCGTTTTTACGACTTGGTAAGATGGAACCTGATACAACAGGCATTAACCAACAGCGACAAGGTTGGCAAGCAATATTATGCAGCTAAATTCAATTACTTCCCAATCCCTCAATCAGAGTTGGACAACAATCCATTAATGGTACAAAATCCGGCTTGGGGTAATTAACAGGTGATAGCATTACTTTATCTGTAAAAAAAGCGATTTGAAACATATGTTTCAAATCGCTTTTTTAATTTTAGTGTCCATGTGGTACTATGTTTATATTGAACTAAAAAAGGCAAACATTATTTGCCAGGCATTTTTTAATCTTCTATCGCCTCGATGCCTTGTTCTTTCAATTTTGCTAATCCGCCTTTCATTGCTTCGACTTGCTCTGGTGAGTGTCCTTGCCAAATAGTAATCTCGCCAACAATCTTAAAGGGCTGTTTTGAGCGGTAAGATTTTGTTGGATTACCCGGAAATTTTTTGTCGGTTAAATTGGGATCATCCTCAATTGGCCCGGTTGGCTCTACTAAATATATTCTTCCACGTGCATCGCCTAAAGCAAGTTCAGCACCCCAAATAGCAGCATCAAGCGTAGCAGTGAGATAGATATATTCCGCTTTATTTTTTTGTCCGTAATTGGAGTTGATGCCAATTTCAATAAAGTCGCCAATCTTCAGGTCGGCCTTTGTGCCGTGGAAATACGTCTGAGCAAAGGGCTTTGGAGCAGCTTCATTAGGTTTGTTTTCACTTTTGTTTGTTTCCATAGTTGTTGGTGTTATCGCCATAGCCGTTAACTTAAGGGATTAAAGACTTTGTTAATGATTCGGAATGCGGGCTCTTTACCTTTTTTAGGCTCAATCATTAGGCTTTTAATGATCGGACAGAGGAATAGTTCACACCAACTTTTA